>OGZM01000156.1_pt1 | contig 94939 bp, 93 predicted proteins | sample 1576821 | NCBI WGS metagenome assembly OGZM01 (sample SAMEA3541491, study PRJEB24748) | human gut metagenome | biome: human gut; feature: human-associated habitat; material: faeces | place: China | collected 2012
TAATGAATATTTTGAGTGGAAAATAACATGGCCTCAGGCGTAAATGAAACTATTCCTGCACAGCTCACTTTAGTACCATTTTAGTACCGCAAGACAAAAAACAAGCTCGCAAACGCCCATTTTACTAGGTTTTGCGAGCTTTTGAAAATTATTCAAACTCAATCGTTCCCGGTGGCTTACTCGTCAAATCATACATTACCCGATTGACGCCCTTCACCTCATTAATAATTCTGCTCATAACTCTCTGGAGCACCTCAAACGGGATCTCTGCTGACTCAGCGGTCATGAAATCGACCGTATTAACAGCACGCAGTGCCACGGCATAGTCGTAGGTGCGCTCGTCGCCCATGACACCGACGGAACGCATGTTGGTCAGTGCTGCAAAGTACTGGTTCGGCATCCAGGATGGTGCCTTTCCGTTTGCTTTGGTGTATTCCTCCACTGCCTTGTCCACTTCCTCGCGGTAGATGGCATCGGCATCCTGCACGATCTTGACTTTCTCGGCATTTACTTCTCCGATGATACGGATACCGAGTCCCGGTCCCGGGAATGGCTGACGGAAAACAAGTTTTTCCGGGATGCCAAGTTCAAGTCCGGCTTTTCTTACCTCATCCTTGAAAAGGTTGCGGAGCGGCTCAATGATTTCTTTGAAATCAACGAAGTCCGGCAGACCGCCTACGTTGTGGTGGGATTTGATGACGGCTGACTCTCCGCCAAGTCCGCTCTCAACGACATCCGGATAAATGGTTCCCTGTGCAAGGAAATCAACGGCACCGATCTTCTTTGCCTCTTCCTCAAAGACACGGATGAACTCCTCACCAATGATCTTACGTTTATGCTCCGGCTCTGTCACACCGGCTAATTTTCCATAATAACGGTCCTGTGCGTTGACACGGATAAAGTTCAGATCAAACTGTCCGTTTGGTCCGAATACTTCTTCGACCTCGTCGCCCTCATTTTTGCGGAGAAGACCATGGTCTACGAACACACAGGTAAGCTGTTTTCCGATTGCACGGGATAACAGACCTGCTGCAACGGAAGAATCCACACCGCCGGATAAGGCAAGCAGTACTTTTCCGTTACCGACTTTTTCACGGATCTCTTTTACCGTATTCTCAACAAAAGAATCCATTCTCCAGGTTCCCTCACAACCGCAGATGCCGCGTACAAAGTTGTGAAGCATTTTTGTGCCTTCCTGTGTGTGAAGCACTTCCGGGTGGAACTGGATTGCAAATAATCCTTTCTCCTGGTTCTCTGCTGCGGCAACCGGACAATCCGCCGTATGTGCAACGATGTTAAATCCCGGTGCAGCCTTTGAAATATAATCGAAATGACTCATCCAGCAGATCGTATTTTCTGATACGCCGGTAAATAACGGTGATGACGTATCGACCATAACCTCGGTCTTACCATATTCACGGACAGGTGCCTTTTCCACATTTCCTCCAAGTACGTGCATCATCAACTGCGCACCATAGCAGAGTCCTAAAACCGGCACGCCGAGTTCAAATAATTCTTTTGAACAGGTCGGTGAATCAGCTTCATAGCAGCTGTTCGGACCGCCGGTAAGAATGATTCCCTTTGGATTCATTGCCTTGATCTGCGCGATATCCGTCTTGTAGGAATATATTTCACAGTAAACATTGCATTCTCTGACACGTCTCGCAACCAGCTGGTTGTACTGACCGCCAAAATCAATGACAATTACTTTCTCATGATCCATTGATCTTCTTCCTCCTGATGTTTTCGTTGCCTGCAATCTGTTCATGACGATGCCTTTTTCAAAAGCATATCCTTCCCTGATACAAGCTTTAATGATACTTATTATAAGATACGTTTTAGGAGTTTACAAGGCGTTTTTCCCTACATTACGGTATTTTGTCATTTTTATTAAAAAAATACATGCTTGTGGCTCAAATATCACTTAATTGTAAAAGACACTTACCTGAGAATTTCTGTTTAAAAACCAATCTGATATATTTTAAAATCTATGAATTGTAAAACAAAAATACATATCCCTTTCCATCTCCGGTCATACTATCCACATGAAAAGACATTCCAATCTCCCGGATTTTTCAAAACTCTGCGCACCGGAGCAGAACTCTATACAGGATGCAGTTTCCCTGCTGATCCACTTCTTCTTTCTTGGAAGCTTTTGGGGATTTCTCTGGGAAACCCTTATCTTCATTGCAAAAGATAATACTTTTCGCAACCGCGGATTTTTTTATGGTCCCTGGCTCCCCGTTTATGGCATCGGAGCGGTAGTATTTTACTGTCTGTTTCATTCTTCCAGAGAAACTATATCCATCAGGTCTCTCCACAAATCAAACCGACTTTTTCTTTTTAAAACAAAATACCACCCGCTCACAATATTCATAAAAACTGCCCTTCTCGGAACAGCTTTAGAACTTGTGATCGGATGGTTTCTTGATATCTTTTTCGATTTACGATACTGGGATTACAGCAGTTATCCTTTTAATTTTCACGGATATATCTGCCTTCTGTCAGCAGTCGGATTTGGTGTTGCCGGCATGCTCTGGATCTGCGTGTTTTCTGAAATTTTCCGAAAACTCTGGTTTTCCCTGCCGCCAGGCTTCAGACGTGGCTTCAACAGTGTGCTGATACTCTTATTTCTCGCGGACTGCGCTGCTGCGCTGATTTTTCCCAATACCGGACATGGAATAACTTTTTAATTTCTGACACTTCCGCCCTCTAAAAATTCGCTTTCCTCTTTCATGACCTGTTCTTCTTTTTCTTTAAAGATCATTCCGAAAATAGTTCTCACAAGCGGACCTGCAAAAAAGATCTGCCAAAAAAATGCCATTGGGAAATTCAGTGCTGTTGTCTGAAGCCACACTGCGATCACTTCTTTTCCTGCATGTTTAAATAAAAGTGTTGCTGCCAGGCTCATTGTCGGACACATCAGACAGACTGTGATTGATGAAATGGCAAGGATCAGCATGATCGGTTTGTCCACGCCCGGTGTCACGATACGAAATGCAAGTTTTTTGGACAGTGATCCATAGAGGAAAAAGTCAAGAATAAACGCAAGCGGTCCCATAATGATCAGTTCATGAAATGCATTTAAAAATACAACGTTGCTCATTCCTCCCATGTTCAGTGCAATGTTGTAGCAGATCATTGCGTACACCATGACGAACACCATTAAAATAGTAAATACGACTTCCTGTAACTTTGTTTTTGGCATATTTTTCTCTCCTCATTCTTTTGATAAAATAATTATTTTTGCCGACAAAAAAACAGAGAAAGCAATCTTTGCGATCGCTTTCTCTGCTGCACGTCGTGTGATTATTATAGCGTATTCCACGAACTCACATAATAGTTTTAATTTCACAAACTTTTTATGTAATTCATGGAACTCATTGTGCAATTTTGTAAATTGTATTTTTCCATCTCCTGAAATACATTTTTCCGTTTCATGAAACACGTTTTTGTTTTAATAAACTTTTATTTTATGAAACACGCCCATTTGTTTTAATAAACACGCTTTTACGTTTTATGCATGCTGATGCAGATATTTCTCCCTTGTTGCAAGTCCACCACGGATATGGCGCTCGGATTTATTGACATCTAACACTTTGCGTGCCTCCGCTGCAAGCGATGGATTGACCTGGACAAGGCGTTCTGTAACATCTTTATGTATGGTTGTAACTATTTGGAACCTTTTTAGTTCCTTTTTCCTCAGTGTTTTTATCTCCTTCAATTAAAACAGTTTCATCCAATCCCAAATCACCAATAAGACGCAGGTAAATATCTACATTGCCATCCTTGTCCACTTCAATTTTATTGATCAGGCGTTTCAACTGTGCATTTGTCATTTCATGAACATCTGTGATATCTTCCAGTTGCTTGAATGTACTGTTCAAAATTGCTTCCAGTTGTTCTCCTTTCGTCAGATGATAAGAGACCATTTTCAGTTCATTCTCCAACCGTTCAATCTCTTTTCGCATCCCACCGATTTTCTCATTCAATTCCTCTCTGGAAATCAAATCATCAGTATACATGTCCATGTATTTTTCACGGGATTTGCGAAGTTTGTTCAATTCTGCATTTAGCTGCTTTTCATACTCAATATTTTCATCTTTTGCTTTGTATACTCGCTGAAATTCTTTAATCACATAATTGATTACTTTTTTCTTCTTACTAAGAATCTCTTGAAAATACTCCTGCAGAGCCTGAATCAGTTCTTCCTCGTCTACCGTCACTGCATTCGGACAGCTATCCGCACCTTTCCCATTATGCCCGGAACAAACCCAGCGCACATAAGTATTCTTGTATTGACGAACCGTTCTGCGAAAAGACCACCCGCACTCCTTGCATTTAATCAATGTAGAGAATAAATATTTGTTGCTCTGTCGCTCATGAGTAATCTTAAAAGAATCATGACGGCCTTTTAAGATATCCTGTGCTTTATCAAAGACTTCATCCTCAATAATCCGAAGTTCCGGTCGAATCGTAACAAGCCATTCTGATTCATCCTTTTCTTTTCTCTGACCAGTCAGAAAATCTGCGATCTCTTCTTTGCCATTGATAATCTTTCCCGTGTATATCTCATTGGTCAGGATTCGACAGACAGCGTTCTGGCTCCAGTTGTTGCCACGCTTGGTCTTGATGCCTCGTTCATTGAGCATATTCGCAATCTTCGATCCACCATAGCCTTCCTCTGTATACCATTGAAAAATCTGACGGATTGCTTTTGCTTCATTTTCATTGATAGAAAGATTAAAGTAATCACCTATCGTCTTGTCATAGCCAAAAACAATGTTAGGAACACGCCCCTTTTCTGCATTCATCTTCTTACCAAATTTAATACGTTTGGAAGTGTTGGCACTTTCCTCCTGGGCTAATGCGCCGAAAATGGTTAAGACAAATTCGCTGTTTCCCATACTGGTCATGTTGGCGGTAAGGAATTGTGTCTCGATACCGAGAGATTTCAGTTTGCGGACACTTTGTAAAAGGTCAACCGTGTTCCTGGCGAACCGGGAAATGTCCTTTACTACCACCATAGCGAACAAGCCCTTTTCTGCATCTGCAAGCATGCGCTGAAATTCCTTACGATTCTTGATTTTAGTTCCGGAAATGCCTTCATCTGCATACAATTTAATAAGGTTGTCCCCGGTGCGCTTGGTATATTCTAAGAAGAACTCTTTTTGTGTTTCGAGGCTATTGAGCTGATCGGATTTATCTGTGGATACACGACAGTATGCGGCGATGTTCATGTCTTCCAACCTTTCTGTTAGTTTTTTTACATTCTGTTACATCTATTATGCTATTGCATAGTATAGAAAAAGGCAAGAGTTTATCCTGCCTTCGATACTTTTTATTGGAAACTATGCTGAAAATAACACCTCTTCCACTTAACCATTTCATATTCGTTCTATAACAATCTTTCGAGTGCAGCAACTAATGCATCTATCGATGAACGTTTATATTGGTTTAAGGCTCTATCTGCAGTAATTGGAAGTGAATTAGCAACCGCAAGTTTAACCTTTTTTTCTACAGTACTATTCCATTGTTTTCCCTGCGATTTAAAGCAATCCGCTATACGATCGGACCACTTATGATTATTTCTAAATTCAGGTACATTTATATCTACTCCATATTTATCAGATATTATACCTGCATACACTTCCTTTTCATAGCAATCTTCTATTTCAGCATTTGGTGAACCATTACATACAGTGTATGTAGTATTTCGCATTTCTAACAGCCCTTGTTCTTCTGCTTCTGCTCCTGCCTGTCTCCCCGCGTCATCATTATCTAAAAGGACATGGTATTTACATTGCAAATTTCTATAAAACGATAATTTATATGGTAGATTACCCGCACCTCCAATATAATCAATAAGCAAAGTTCCATTTTGCAATGCTTTCCTCGCTTTTTCACTCATACTAGGAAGTATTCGTTCTAACGCTATTTTATCATCTTCTCCCTCAACAATTAATATATTTTCAGCGTTAACCAAATTATCTGAAACTTTTATTCCTAATACATCACGAATTTCTTTTACCTTTTTTACAGGTATTGCTTTGCCTTCATTTACAATTATATTTTCACTTAAATTGGTTCTATTAACAAAAAGAGGACTATGTGTAGTGAGTACAACTTGATGATTAAGTGCTAATGAACAAATTGTATCATATAACTGCCTAGCACTTTCCGGATGTAGATGAGATTCTGGTTCTTCAATTGCTATTACAGACACACAATCCCTTTGCTCTGATATATTTAGCATTGCCAATGCCGTTAAACTTTTTATTCCATCACCTTTTTGTTGAATAGATGTTGCTGTTCCATCATCAATAATTATCTCAGCATTTCGCCGCAATGCATTTCTTCTTTTATCATTCGAAATTTTGATTTGAATGTTTCTCAGTGCTGGCAAAAACTCTCGCATTGGTGAAATAATTTGTCTTGATATATTATCTAATACGTCCTGCTGTAATTTATTTATTACATCGACAGCATTGGTATATTCATCATTACTATCTAAAACTTTTAATTCCGTTTCAATCAAAGATTCTATAACCTTAAGTGCATCTTGTTCTGTCCTAACTGCAGGTATGAAATTAAAATCGATTTTATTGCATACATATTCAATTATTTTCTGTTTATTATTGGGATTGGAAAATGCCGCAGTTCCTCTTTTGGGTATATCAATTTTAACAGTAGAATGATTTATGGATACCCTCACTGGAATATAACTACTCAATCTGATTCCTGTAATTTGCCTAATATCATTTATTTCATGTTCTGATAGTTCAAAAGTTAAATCCACCGATGATAATCCATTAGGATTTACTTCTTGTAGCGAAACAGGATAATCCCTTTCCCAATTATATCTACCTTGAAGATATACTCTAGAAGTACTTAGCATTCGTGGATTCATCGCATATAATTTCATTATATCCATTGCTAAAGTTAGGGCTCTTAGAATATTAGACTTTCCCTCATTGTTTTTTCCAACCAGTACTGTCATATTGTTTGTATGTATCTTCCTAGCCGTTGTTATACTTCGGTAGTTAATTACAGAAAAATCTGATAATTTCATTTTCTCATCCTCTCTGACTTGTCATTAGTTGATAATTTATCATATATTTCTTTCCACTAAATGTTCTACTAATTTTTCTATTAATTCATATTCCTTCATCCTACTTTTTAGTATTACATTTTCAACGCCTTTTAATTTCATTCATTGAATATTAGTTGTCCAAAAACTCCCTATTTATTTAATCTTACTGTATATTGCATTCCAGTATGTGGAATTTTCATTAGCTTTCCTTCCGCTTTTTCTAATATCTTGATGCTGTGATCTGCAATAGATTCTTCCAGGATTCCCGCTTTCGTATCTATTCCCAATGAATCAATTTCCTCTTCAGTTGCAAAACGATACAACGAACTCGGTTGCTTCATCAATTTCCTCAAATCCGCTTCCTGCTCTGGTGTCAGCATTAACTCTACTACATCTGCAAACAATAATTCATAAATTTGAAAATGCTGACTATATGTCAAGGGAGTCATATGCCTTCCGCATACTCGATAGGTGATTTGACTCCAATTAAGTGTTCCCTTATGAATCAGTTCTTCTGTAAATTCTCTTGACAAGTCGCTTACTCTTTCTCGTTTTGCTTCACTATCAAATCTTTTTACAAATTTTCGTAGATATCTGTTTTCCATTCTCAAACGATAGTCATTACGAGAAGACTCATCAATCAATACCTTGTTATCATCCATAATATGAAACAAATTTTTTAGTTCTGTTTTCTCATTATCCTTCATTTTATAGACACCACCAACTGGTTGAAATTTATTTGTATTTCGCTCATTCTTAACTAAAAAATATTTATCTCCCAATTTAATACGAAATAAATATGCAAACGAAATACGAACAATAGTATCTCCCTTAATGATTTTTCCGCGTTGAAGCTTTCTTTGTGCTTCTTTCCAATTTGTTGTATCTGTTAAATCCTGAAATGTAATTGCCACTGCTGGCAAGGAAAATCCTAAAACAATACCTGCTATACTGCTTCCTGCAGGCAAAGTCCTAATTTCAAAGAAAAATATTACAAACAAAGCTACTAATGAGACCAACAAAACTCCCGTAAATTTTATAATTTTCAAATTTTCACCTCCCAATCGGGACATCTACCCTATATCTTGCAACACATACACCATCTTTTACAATATAGCATTCTATGTAATGATTTCCGTAAAAATTGCTATGTTCTACAATTATATTTCCTTTGTCATATATTTGCCCTCTGACCTGATTTCTCCTTTCCGCTTCTGGTCCAACATTTTTAACCTTCCACAGAATTCTATATGGTTGTGGACATGTCGTATAAGTCATAGTGCATCGTATCTCAAAATTATGTGGTAAATAATGATTTAAAATTCCCAGAAATTCTGATATTGATTTTGGTCTAAATCCATCACCACTAACCATACAAGAAACATTACATCCATACATATAATTGACAGAATACATATCTTCAATAAACTGTTCTGTGTCACTAAATGTTCGTACCTCCTTTGCAATCATACTGCATTTGCAATTTTCCGTCAGTGTTGTGTTCCAATACTCATGATTGAAGAAACCGTACCAAGCTTGCAATGCATCATCTTCGGAACAATCATCCTTAAATAGCACTTCTAAATCTTCCAATTTGCTCTTGAGTCGATTTCTCCAATTTATCATTTTTTGTACATCACTATTTCGTGGTGTTAAATCTCTTGCATTATCCACTGGAGCCAAAACAGTTGTATTATTCTCTAGTCTATCAACAACCTCTTGCATTGTATAGTAAAATAGTTCATCCAAACGCTCATATGATGTTTGCAATTTTTCATCACATAGTACGGTCTGAAGCAATCCGCTAGGCATATTCTTCCATGATTCTCTTGACTTGCAAAACATTTTAGAAAGTCGAACGACTTTTCTCAATTTTCCATCAGCTTCATCATTCTGTGTCTTAAACCAATCAGTTAATCCTGTTAATTCACGCTCTGTCCAATCAGATCCCGCATGTTCATAAACCCAGTCATCTTTACACTCATCATAGTATCGCTGATAAATTGCAAAATCTATGTGATAGCCATCCGCATATTTTATTCTTACGCAACTAGTTTTAACTTCTGGTTCTGCATTAAATTGTTTTGTTTTTCGTTTCAAGGCATTCGCGACAATATTTCTTGTTGCTTGAGCACCTTTGTCCCTCAAATCCGCTTTGTCAAAAATCACTGCAACATCAATATCATAATCACTGTCTTCGTTTTGAACAACAGTAGACATTGCGACACTTCCCTGTACACAAGTATCGACAACTTTGTAATCTGTCTTATGCTCACTGTTATATTCTTCTAAACCATCTTTTAGTCTCTGAATGTTTAGATCCTTTTTCTTAAATAATTCACTTTGTTCACTTTGAGGCAATACAACATACGACCTATAAAACACATTGAATTTTGATGATACATCATACATACTTAATTCCCCCATGTATTATATACTTTTCCCTTAATCTCCCCCACCAACCTATGCACCGTCGTCCCCGGACACATCTCTGATGGTTTCTTTTTACCTTCACGTTCACACTGTTCCAATTTCTGCTGTGCTACCTGTATTGCCTTTTCCTCATTCCCTGCATTGCTGATTTTTCCATACATCTTTTCATCTGCCTTGGAATACTTCTGTCCCGTCTTGCTCTCATATACTCGTCCGAACTCAGAGCAGCATGTCCATGAATCTTGAATTGTCGGCATTGCACCAAAATAAGCATACATCCATATTTCAAAACACGGATTCGACCATCCTACTTGTATACCTTTTTTCTCTGCCTCGGAAATAATTTCATCAAATCCTATCACTTGATCTCTGTCAAACACAATCCAAGGAATACGATATTGAGCCTCATAGGCTGTTAGCTCCAAGCATCTATCAATCATACTTCTTGTCTTTGTTTCCACGACTTTAATGACTAGTTTGTTTCTAACTTCTTCCGGCAATGATCGATGCAATCCTTCAAAAAAGCAACGTTCTGTTCCTTCAGTGTCTGTAACGATCAAGTAATATCCCAATTCCGGTACTTTGAGTGTTCTTCTTTGTTCTCTTGTCTTTCTATTCCCTGTTCTATCCCCTTTTGCCATGCTCAATCTCTCCGTTCCACTTCGGTCGGTGCTGAACCAATGTCCCCCGGACATTGAGCACCCCTAAAAATATCTATACTCTTTAAAGTCGGAATGGCACCATACTTACCAATCAGATAATTCTTCTCATAGCTTTCATCCTTACGAATACGCACTCCATCCTCATCCACAAAATCTGCAAGGGAGTATAATGTTGAAACACCTTGATCATCCTTCTCAACAAACCAAATTTCATCACGACGCAGCAACTGATTTGAAAGTTGCCAGGTATCATGCGTTGTAAATACAAGTTGCGCATGGTTAACATTAATATTCGGGTTCAAGAATGTAAGCAAAAAGTTTCTTACCAAAAGCGGATGTAAGCGGGCATTCAATTCATCAATAAAAAATACACTTCCCTTTTCCAATACTTCCTGTAGTTCCGGATAAAGAGCAAACATCTTCAATGTTCCCGCTGACTCTGCACCTAAGGGTATCTCTACCATTTCATCAGAATCAATCTTCTTATGAAGCGCATTAATCTTATATTTTTCTTCCTTTGATTCACCATCACTCGGAACCTTTTCTACCCGAAAATCCTTAATATGTTCATCAAAAGACGCAAAATATTCCACAACCTTCTGATGAACGTTCTTATCATCCACAAATCCTCTCGGCAATCTACGTGATAAGAAAAAATTAGTAACCGGATCACCAAAATCTGCAAATTCATTTGTCAAGAACCAGTCTCTGATTGCCTTACATTTGCTAATTTTTAACTTAGCTCCTAAAGAAGCAATCAGCACCTGCTTTTCAAGTGCAATCTGTATGTTATCCCTGCTGTTCTTTGGCAAACCTGATAAATCTAATTCACTGTCAGAATTTCCACGATAAAATACTGTACTGTACTTTCTGGCTGTCTTAGCCTTAGAATTCAGCCATTCCTCTATTACACCTTCTTTATTAACGCAGAATCCGTAATTATATGTCTTCTCGTTCTTATCTCCGGGAATGGTAAAATAGACCTCAAAACTGGATTCCGCATCTGCTGACGTGGAATCAAACAAAAACGGAGTAGGTCTATACTCCGCAAACTTCTCCTCCTCATCTCCGTACTTAAAAGAATCCACTACATACTCAGCCATATACTCAAATGCACTGTATATATTTGACTTACCACTTGCGTTTGCTCCATAAATGGCAGCAACTGGCAGTATCTTTTCCCCTCCGATGGTCACAACTCTTTCAGAAAATTCTGTCATCTTAGTGGCGGACAAATCCAACGTTGCCTCTTCTCTAAAGGATCTAAAATTTTTAAAATTAAATTGTATCAACATAATTGCTACCTCATCTTCTTTTCTACTTTCTATTATATGCATTTTTCCAAAATAATCAACGCTTATATGTGACTTTTTCTCAATTAATCGTTGATTATTTATTTTTTAGATACAAAAGCAAAAAGCAAGGCTCTCACCTTGCTCCTCTTATCCCACACATAACTTTTCCGTGTTTTCCGATAAATTTTCTAGTATGTAACCCTCACTCTCTGCATACAATGCAGCATCCTCTATTGCCCGCTCTACCTTCCCGGCATTTACTTCTATTAAAAGTTTGCACAAGAAATCTGCAGTATCTTCCGCTGAATTTGGATTATGAAAACGATAATTTAATTTCGTCCGTTTCAAGCGAAAGCCACACCCCCCTTACCTCGCCTGTCCTTCTCTCCCATACTATGAGAAGGCTTCTTAGATTAGACCAGACCTTTTTATTTAATCTAAGCATAATCCATTTGAAATCAAATTACGTTCCCCAAATACTAGACTTTTGTCCATTCCCACCGTACTTTTTCAAAAATTGCACTGCTCCAGGCTGCACCATTTTTCATTCAAAATCATGAAATAAAAAGAAACGCTTGAAAAGAGTTTTATGTTACGAATCTTTTTCAAACGTTTCTATACCAATTCAATATACAATTTTATGATTAGCATCCGCTTCTTTGCCTTGTTCTTTCTAATTTCAAATTTAATTTTAATTCTATATTCACAACTTGGCAAGCAGTGCATTTGTACACACACAATGCGTTTTTACTTGTTGAGAATATCTCCCAATCCCTCAAAATCAATCAGAAATCTGATTGAACCATATAATTCTTTTTTCAATTTCATCCGAAAATTATATTCCAAATGTTTCAGGAGGCAAATCAATTCCTAACATTGCTCCAAATTTAAGACCAAATCTCACAAAGTTGTATGAAACAGATGTGACAACATTATCTGTTACCACAAAACCCATTTGCACTGGATTTTTTAAATTATCATCCCAACCTATCATCTGAGATAATTCTTCTTCTGAAAATCCTTCTCCCATAATCTCCTCTTTATTTACGCCGGCCATAAATGCTTTTCCTAATAATATTCCTGCTCTCACAAGCATAATCGGTGCAATAGAGATAGCACCAATAATTTTGTTATCGAACTGCTTAATGAAATCAATAACTCTCGGATTTTCTATTGCCTCCCGAATATCCATAGCCCCCGGAAGAAGTAAACTATCATATTCTTCAATGTCTAATTCGCTCAATTCTTTTTGTGGTATAACAAGCAAACCATCTTCACTTCTTATAGGTTCTTTCGTTGCTCCAAAAACAACTACTTCCTTTCCCCCCAAGACCAATACTTCCATCGCAACACTTATTTCAAAATTGCAAAAAGAATCATATAATAATACTGCCGTTTTCTTCATACGTTTTCACCCTCCTCATATTTTTTACTCATTGTCTTCTAAAATTCACACTTCCATCTCATACATATTATATCAAAATCACTCTCAGATTTCCACCTGAGAGTGATCCTACTTTATCCCTATTCAATCACCCAAACAATCTTACCTTTAAATCGTTCTACATTGTTACGTCTATATGTACCGTACTCTTGCTAATCCCAAAATGTTTCGCCGCCTGACGCACCGTCGTATTATTATCAATAATATATCTGGCTATTTCCATAGCTCTTTCCTCAATATAGGTTTTCACAAAAACTCCCCTGCAATACTTGTTTTTACATTGTATGCAGGGGAGTTATATACTATTCTTTCAAACATTTATTGTAGCAGTTCCTGTTGTGCAGCCTGCTGCTGTTGATGATATGCATTTTTCTGTTCATACATCCGCCAGTCAGCTTCCATGATCTTCTCATTAAATTCTTTTCCGTGCTCTGCCCAGGTAACTCCCACTGAAATGCTAATATTGTTGTTCATCATTTCACAGACAGATCTTACATTATCATAAAATTGCGTTTCTGTCGTATCCGGATCAAATACTGCAATGCCAACCTGAAACTGATCCATACTCTGATATTTTTCTATTTCCTCATTGTATCTGTTACGATTATCTTTCATATTTACATCCGACATGTCGATTTCAGTCTTAGCAACTCCGGTGTATTCGATCCAGAATTTTTTTCTTTTTCTCCCACATGTGCCAATCCGGTACCTTTTGTTTTCGCGGACTTTTCCACATTGTGATAATAACATTCTAGTGTTGCAAGTTCACAGATCGACCGGATCTGTGACAGGGCAGGTTTATTGACAACAATATTTTCCTCTTCCTTTGCCAGCACAAGCATATCCTTCTCTTCTGCTGCACGCTCTGTCAGATCCGCTCTGCACATTTCATACGCTTCCTGCGATATCGTTTCTGTTTCATATTTTTATTTTCAAAAATATAATCCATAGAACCAAAACCTACCGCCATGTTCTGTATCTCACTCTCCGGAAGTGTGAGGGTGATTGTTTTTGTTTCCTCCTCAAAGGTTCAATTACACATTCCATTCTACAATAAGGTCTCTTCACCCCCTGTTTTTTAACAAAAGAATATTTTTTCACCCTACAGTTTCTTTACCTTAATATTTTTTCCAGCACCCTTTGACTTAAAAATAGCTTTATAATCAGAAACTTTTTTTGCCGGTACTTTAAAAGTTGCATTTTTCTTAATGTTCTTGAATGCATCCTTTCCAACACCTGATTTTTTCAGTTTTGTTGTCTTTAATGTGATATTTGCAAGTTTTTTATCACCGGAAAACGCTTCCTTTCCAATCTTGTTTAATCCGGTAGAAGATGCCGTAAATGTGGTAAGTTTTGTACATTTATAAAATGATTTATTTCCGATTGCCTTTACATTAGAACCAACCGTAACTTTCGTAAGTTTACTGCATCCGGAAAATGCGCTGTCTGCAATTGCAGTTACCTTAAATGTATATCCGTTGATTTTAACCGTTGCAGGAATAGATGCCTTTGTAATGTTTTTCTTTGCATATTTATTTACAGTTACTGTATTTTTTCCGGTTACTTTATACTTGATCTGTCCAACTGTTTTCACAGTTCCAACTGCCGGTTTTTTCTTTTTGTCTGTAGTTCCGGTATTTTCCGTATCAGCTTTTACCAGCGCCAAAATCGCTGTTTCCAGATCACTTGCTGCCTGATCTACTACAGTCTGTTCTGCTGTTGCATCTGTAAGTTTCTTTGCAGCATCGAGCGCAGTCTGTAAATTTTTCCAGCTCTCTGCTGTGTAATCACTCTGCTTTAATGCCTCCGCTTTCTCGATTACAGCGTTAAGTTTTGTAACATCTGTTTTTGTTTCTTCCTTTGTCTCTGCCTTTACCAGTGCTTTGATTGCAGCATCCAGATGCTCTGTTGCCTCATCTACAGTAGACTGCGTGTGCGGAGCCGCAAGCTCATCTTTTGCCTCTTTCAATTCAACGCAAAGATCAGACCAGCTTGCTGCCATATAATCACTCTCAGTTAAGTTCTCTGCACTTTTAATTGCAGCTTCAAGTGCCGTCGTATCCACCGTTTCCTCTTCATCCTTAACAATATTTGCATCGGTTACCTTAAATTTTACCGTGTAATCATTGTAACCAAGTGCATATACCGTGATTGTCCAGTATCCGGTTCCGTCTGTTCCCGCCGGCAGTTTACAACGCAGTGAATCTGTAAGACCAAGCTGGATTCCCTGTGCTTTGTGCATCCAGTTATCTGATGCAAACTTGGTTCCATAAGATTGAAGTGGATCGGTATAAGTACTGTCGGATCCATAATAAGTCCACTCTGCTGCCTGCATATCAGCACCAAGTGCACCGTAGCCCTCCCCAGTCAGATCGACACGAAGAAATTCTCCGTAAGAACCGTTTGCCTCTTTTACCGTTGTTGTAATATTCTCTGCTGTTTTTAATGCAGCGTCCTTGATTCCGGAATCCGTTCCATTGTTTACTCTCGCAGCAAACGAAAAACTTCCGTCCTCATTTTGGGTAACTGTTTTTAGACCATTGGTGTTTTCTGTTACTTCTGCAACCAGATCCGTATAGTTTTTCAGATTTCCCTCCGAAAATCCACCGGATAAAGTACTGCCATTTTCCACTACGGTATATGCTGCTTTAAAAGCTTCATAATCTTCAGTTTTTACTTTGACTGGAACATATTTAAGTCCTGTTACCACATAGCTTTCAATCTCATTTTTATCATAGGAAAAAGTCTCTCCGTTCGTCAGCACACCGGTGGCTGCTCCTGTATAATATGCCACTTTGAGCTTTGTACCATCTTTTTTTGTAATTTCTGACGTACACTGATAACTTCCCCTGTGCAGTCCGTGATTGGTGGTTGCTCTCGATACGGTATCAAATGCACCCTTGTCAAGCTCAGCGCTGCATAAGCATACTGATACTCCTGCGTTTCTCCCGTTTCACTCTTCACCTCGGTTCCAGTGATCTGCTCTGCTTCCACTGCACTTTCTTCTGCGGCAAAAACCGTCATGGACGATGTCCCTGTTGCTGCCACCATGGAAAAAGCTAATACTCCGGTCAGAATCCGGGCAGATACATTTTTTCTTTTCATTTTTTTAATCCTCCTTCATTTTGCTTTATCTATCAAAAGTTAGTTTTTGCTAACTCTCAATCAAAAAATTCACACTGTCAGATTCCGATCCACAGGTATAAGAAAAGCAGAAATACCGCCCTTATGGCAGTAAACCACAATTCATTCCCTTTCAATTTTCCAGAGACACCACAGTGGATATTTCCTTTCGGACAGATACCGGTACATTTCTGACACATAAAACAGTCGCCTCTCGTCTCAATCGCCCCCAGTTCCGGCAGTCCGATATCCGAGGGACATTTTTTCGTGCATGCTGCACAGCCAGAGATACAGTTCTCCCTTTCTCTCCTGAGCGCAAAATATGGCAGTACTGGAAGAAGTGAAAATATCGCTCCCATCGGGCACAAAATACGGCAGAAAAAACGCTCCTGCACGCACATGCCACACAGGATGAGAATGAGCTGGACGACTCCCGCAAAATATCCTTCCAATGCAAAATTTCCTGCATGAAGCACGGAAAAGACATCCCACGGACTGCTGCCGTAAGTTCCATGCCAAGCGTGACCGGTTTCTTTTTTAATTTTTTACAGACCCAGACATAAGCTGCACGCACCCAGTCCGACAGACTTCCAAATGCACAGGCAAATCCACAGAAAAAACGGCCGAACACTACGGTAGATGCACAGAGTATGATAAGTGACAGCACAAATGAAGTGATTTCAATCTGTGCACCCGTTCCCATCTGTCCGGCAATATATTTCACACCGGAAAATGCAGCCGTGAACGCTGACGGAAAAAATACAAAAAACAATAACTGTATTCCCGCAAGGATCCATGCTGGAATCTGCTTTTTATGCTTCTTCCAGAAAACAGCTCCATTTGTCTTTCGTTCCTTTGATATACAATTTTTTTGAATTATTTCAACTATATTTTTTAACTTTGTACCTTCCAATTTTTTCCTCACTCTTACTGTTCTGCCTGTTTCAGTGCCTCGCTGACAGCATCCCTGATCCCGGTAGAACTGAACGTTGCACCGCTTACGGTATCCACATCTGCGGACTGCGCCTCTATGATCTTTGGAATGATATCTTCCGCCATGGATAAATAGGCTTTATCCTCGCCGTCTGCGGAAGTTATCTCAATTTCGCTGATTGTTCCATTTTCCACGGTCACAAGCACGGTGATCATTCCGCCAAAACCTTTTGCCCTGCCTTCCCATCTGCCGTCCGGATAAGTTCCTTTTATATCGACAGTTTTTTCTTTTTCCTGCTGCAGTTTTGTCACCTGCGCCTCTAACTTTGTGATCTCTTCATCCTTGCTTCTGTCCTTTAATACCTGATTGTAACCTGCCAGTATCAATATGACTGCAGCCAGACAAAATGACCGGATCAAAAAATCTTTCATCTGCTATTCTCCCTTAATTTTTTGCCTGCTCCAATGCCTTTTGACAGGCTTCAATGATTGCTTTTGAGGAACAGGTTGCAGACGATACCGTATCGATCCCTTCTGTACTGTTCTTTTGTAATATCTGACTGACAACACCTTTTGACGCGGCTTTTATATAGAATGAATTGCTCTTTCCTCCGTCTCCGGAAATATCTTTGATCTCCTTGATCTGATCGTTTTCGATCACAAGCGTGAGCGTCAGTTTATATTCATCAAAATCTTCATCCTCATCCGGAATGCACACAACACTGACCTTATAATCACCATTTTTATAGATCAGCGTTGTCTCGCCACTATTCTCGGTATTTTCCGTATCATTTTTTTCAGTATCTCCGCCACTCTCAGTATTTTCACCTCTATTTTCCGTATCCTCGCTGTTATTTTCTGTATTTTCGCTGTTGTTTTCCGTATCCTCACTGTCTTTTTCCGTGTCTTCGCTGTTCTTTGTATCGTCATCACCGCTCTGGCTGCCAGAGAACGTGTAGTTTCCATCTTTTGCCGCAGCTTTTACCACCACATCCACGGCATGCAGTACTGCCTTTGATGTACAGGTTGCACCGGAGACCGTATCCACCCCGTCAATTCCGTTTTTATTTACGATCTGTGTTACAATCCCCGGATGCTTACTGCTGCCGGAAACCGCCTTTGTAATATAAGTATCATTCTGGGAATCTCCATCCCCGTACACATCGGAAACTGCAATGATTTTTCCATTCTGAAACATCACTTTTACATGCAGGTTGTACGCCGTAAAAGCACCGCTCTCATCCGGGTTACAGACAACGACTCCATAATAGGAGCTCGCTTTTGATGTGTCCGGCTTTTCGGTATCATCTTCTGTTTCGGTATCCGTCTCCCCCTTTTTCGCTTTTTTGGCAGCCTCCATCGCATTTGATACTGCCTCAATGATTCCCCTCGAACTATATGTTGCACCAGAAACTGTATCTACATCCGTGCTCTGCTTTTCTAAAATACTTGCCGTCACGCCCTCCTTTGTACGGTTAAAAAATCCTGCATCATCCGATGTTTTTACAATATAGATCCCAACGATCGACTTATCTTTGATCTCAATAAACAATTTGACCGGTCCGGCAAATCCATTTCCAGTTCCTTCATAATAGCCATCATTCAACGCAAAATCTCCCTTTGCCACAACCGTTTGTTCTTCCCCGTCACTGGAAGATAACGCATCTTTTACTGCATTTATGATTCCTCTTGAACTGTATGTTGCACCGGAAACCGTATCCACATCCGTACTCTGCTTTGCAATGATGCTCGCTGTCACACCTTCTTTTGCACGATTGAAAAAGGCTTCATCATCTGAATTACTCAAAATGTTGATCGACCGGATCGTCTGATTTTTTATCACAACTGAAACTTTGATCTTACCGGAAAATCCGTTCGCACTGCCTTCATAAGTTCCGTCTGCAAGATCAAACGCACCGTCTAAAACAACAGCCGCTTCCGTATTTTCAACTTCCGTCTCTTCTACCGACTCCATACCGGCACTTTCGATAATAGTTTCCGTCTCTGTCAGTTCATCTTCTGACTCTGAACCATAAACCGGTGCTGTATAATCACTCAGGGAAACCACTGCACCAATTCCCACCACCGCTGCCAGAATGACGGGTACAATTCCTGAAATATTTTTCATACTTGTCTCCATACCAAATCATTCGTTTATACTTTTTTTTCAATGATCTTCGTATCCATTTCTGACTCAAAACTGTCTGCGATTCCCTCTGTGACATAGATTTCCCTGTCATCCGTCATCAGAATCATGTCAAATTCATCACTGTGATTTCTCCAATATTCCGTTGCGGCTTCTTTCCCCATAATAAAAACGGATGTAGAAAGTCCGTCCGCAAGCGTTCCATCTGCTGTGACAATGGAAACGGAAATTAACCCGTTCTCCACCGGATAACCGGTTTTGGGATCTATGATATGATGATATGTCCTGCCGTCCTGCTCAAAATAACGTTCATAACCGCCGGAAGTGATCACCGCCTTATCCTGTATGGAAAGCACCCCAAGATACTGATCTGTATCCTGTGGGTCCTGCACTGCCACGCGCCAGCTGCTTCCATCCTTCTTTGTTCCAAGTGCCTGCACATTTCCACCAAGATTGACCAGTCCGCTCTTGATCCCGCAGGCACGAAAAATATCCATGATACGTGCAGAAGTATAACCTTTCGCGATTCCTCCAAAGTCGATCTGCATTTCGTCCTTTTTAAAAGCGATCTGCGATGTCTCTTTATCATAAGAAATATCCGATGCATCTGTCAGCGTGAGCAGATCCTAAGTTCGTCTGCGTCCGGCACCCTGAAATTGTCATCTGTAAATCCCCATGCTTTCATAACCGGATAAATCGCAATATCAAATGCACCATCTGTAGCTTCATACAGATCCAGTGAGCGTTCCACCAGATATGCTGTCTCCTCCGAGAGTATTCCATCTCCGCTCTGATTGATTTTATATATCTCACTGTCCTCATTTCCCGTAGACAACAATTGATCCAGCCGGCTGATCTCATCTGCCGCCTGATCCACGGCCTCTGTGGCTCCTTTGCCATAAGCAGTTACCGTCATATATGTGTCCATTGCAAAGAGATCTCTGCTCGCCTCGGTATCTCCCCCATCGGTACCACAGCCACCTGCCACAACCATGACTGCTGCAAAAATCAGAAATATAATTTTTCTTTTTACTTTACCTTCGCTCATTTTCCCTCTAACTTTGGTTAGTATTTTCTAACCATTTTAGCTTACAATGCACCAGACGCAAATGTCAATCTGCACTTTTGAGACTTTTTCTCATTTTGATCTCCATTTCCCATGTTACCGCAAAAAAATCCCCTCACATACAGACAACAACCTGCATATAAGAGGATTCCTCAATTATATTATATTTCATTCAATTTAATTATATTTCAATGCCTTTTTGAGAGCTGCTGAAATCGCCGTTCCCACAACAAAGCAGACAATTGCCTCAACCAGTCCGTTGACACCTACAAATGCTAAAATGAACAGCAATGCATTTTTTGCACCAAGAGCTGATACAAATGACTGGATGTATTCCGTATTGTAAAATCCAATCACTAACATTCCCATAAAAAATGTGGTGTTCAGCAGCGGACAACAAAGGTTGCTGATCGTAACAGATACACCTGACGGCAGCTTTGTTTTACGAAGTCCTTTATAGATCAGACCTGTCAGCCATCCCATTAAAATACGGGTAGGTACGCATACTAAAAATGTTAAAAATCCGTTGATTCCAAGCAGTGCAGCACCAAATGGGCTCATGCCGAAGCACTGGATGAAACTTGTAACACCGAACACGCCGCCTAAGATTGCGCCTGCCGCCGGTCCTAACGTAACAGCTCCTACCGCTACCGGAACGACGATCAGCGTGATCTCAAGACCAGCTGTTCTGATATATCCGATCGGGGTAAAAGCCATGATGAGAATGATAGCAACTAAAAGTGCCATCTCCACAAGATACTTTGTGGAAAACTTTTTCTGAGTCATAGTCTCTTCCTCTTTTCTTGTAATATGTAATTTTACAACGTTATTAAGTATAACACTTGCATGCTCATTCCGCAATCCCGCATCCATATTTACTTCGTAATGTCATGTTTTTATTTTCATCCAATTTTTACCATATTCCATCCAATTAACTATATTTCAATGCTTTCTTCAAAGCCGCGGAAATTGCGGTTCCGACGATAAAACATACCACCGCCTCAACCAGTCCGTTGATTCCGACAAATGCTATCACAAACAAAAACGGATTGCTGACACCAAGCGTCTGAACAAACGACTGGATGTACTCGGTCTGGTAAAACCCAAATACCAGCATGCTCATAAAAAACGTGGTATTTAAAAGCGGACAGCACAGATTCGCGATTGTGATTGATACATTCGATGGTATTTTTGTTTTGCGGATTCCCTGATAAATCAGTCCTGTCAGCCAGCCCGTCAGGATACGGGTCGGTACATACAGCAAAAATGCCAGAAACGGATTGATGCTAAGAAGCATCGCACCAAATGCATTCAGTCCGAAGCAGCGCAAAAAACTGGCAAGTCCAAATACACCTCCTAAAATTGCACCAGCCGCAGGCCCTAAAGTAACAGCTCCTACCGCCACCGGAACAACGATCAGTGTAATCTCAATACCTGCCGTCTTAATGTATCCGAGTGGGGTAAAAGCCATGATAAGAATGATGGCAACTAAAAGTGCCATTTCCACAAGAAACTTTGTGGAGAACTTTTTCTTGTTCATAGTCCCTTCCTCTTTTCTCGTTTTTATGTAATTTTATACGAAACACAGGACGAGCCATTTGTAGATCAGTATGAATTTCCGGCATCCTGTATCTCTGCAACGTTACTAAGTATAACATCTGGCAGAATTTTCCGCAATCTTAGATTGCGTTAATCCTAAAATTGTGCCATTCTAAGAATTGCACTACCACTTTTTTATATTTTTAATATTTCCTTATATTATCAATAAATGCCATTGACTTTCTGCTTTTTGCGTGCAAAGCTAACCATATATTTATAAGAAAAGAGTTTTTACCATGATACAGACAGACGCCTGTCCGATGAAGAAATTTCCTCCTATCTGTTTGGCACAGACAATACTGAATTTTATCCCTGTGAGAACCTGACTAGTTATTTTGACCGTGCTTCATACGGATCACTGCATATGACCGGAAATGTATTTCATTACACAGCGAAAGGTACGATCGCATCCTACGAAAAAACGAACGATGGATACGAAACGCTGGTGCGTGAGGTTCTTTCCGGTTTAAATGATACGATCGACTATACCGATTATGATTCTGACGGCGATGGCTATATCGACGCTCTCTGCCTTTCTGTTCCAAGCGGAGGCAATGCTGATTTCTGGTATGGCTGTACGGCATCCTGGTGGGCTTCCACCCTGCCGGATTTAGATGGCGAAAAATTAAGGAAGCTGTCTGATCATACCGCGCACTGATGCTTCCAGTTATTTTTCAGAATACATGATCCTTGACTATATCACCCCGAATGGTAATTATGACGGTCTGTTTTCTTCCGGCGGACTTCGTATTTATCACGTCGATGCCACCCTTGCAAACGACGAATACGGTGCCCCCTATCTGACCGCTGATAACTACAGTCCTGTCTACGATTCCACCAATAACGGCAGGCGGATCTTAAGACTGGTCAATAACGGAAATGGCTTTTACCGGGACGGTGACGTGATCGGAGGCACTGCCACAGGCTTTGGCTGGTATGACAACAACGGACAGTTGACCATTGATACCGGGTATATGATCACGGTCGACTCCGTATCTGAGGATCAGAAAAACTGTACCATAACGATTTTGACAAACAACTAAGTATATTTTCCCTCAACTCCTGACCAAGAGTCTCAAATTTCCTCCAACTCCAAACAAGAAGCCTCAAATTTTCTCCAGCTCCCAGCAAAAAGCCCGTCCTTCCTGTCAGCTTCCTCACAGAAGCCGCACACGAAAGACGGGCTTTCTATCTTACAGGTTATTCACCTATGTATTATTTGCCTAACTCAGCTTTTAATGCTGTTGTTAAAGCAGGAACGATCTTATTCAGATCACCAACCAGACCGTAATCAGCTACGTCGAAGATTGGAGCATCTTCATCTTTGTTGATTGCGATGATCAGGTCAGAATCTTCCATACCAGCTACGTGCTGGATTGCTCCGGAAATACCGATTGCAAAGTAGATCTGAGGACGAACAGTTTTACCAGTCTGACCTACCTGTAAATCAACTGGTAACCAGCCATTCTCTACAACTGCACGGGAGCAGCTTACAGTACCGCCAAGTACCTCTGCAAGATCTTCCAAAAGTTTGAAGTTCTCTTTGGAACCAACTCCACGACCACCGGAAACAAGGATCTTTGCTTCCATAATGTTTGCTGTGCTCTTAACAGCTTTTACGATGTTTAAGATCTCAACATATCTGTTGTTTGGTGTAAATCCCGGGTTGTACTCTACAACGTTTGCTTTTGCACCGCTGATCGGAGCGATCTTCTGCATAACACCTGGACGTACAGTTGCCATCTGAGGACGGTTGTCCGGGCAGGCAATTGTTGCGATGGTGTTACCACCAAATGCAGGACGTGTCATTAATAACTGGTTGTGTTTCTGCTCTGATTCTTTACCAGGTGCAGCAACCAGTGGGAAATCACCGATCTCAAGAGATGTACAGTCTGCTGTCAGACCTGTTTTTACTCTTGCAGAAACAGTAGGTCCTAAGTCACGGCCGATAGCAGTTGCACCAACTAACATGATTTCAGGTTTGAACTCGTTAATTACAGATGCTAATGCATGAGCATACGGCTCTGTTCTGTAGTCTTTTAATTCAGGATCATCTACTACGATAACTTTGTCAGCACCATACTCAGCTAACTGATCTGCTAATCCTTTTACACCAGAACCAATTAATACAGCAGTTACGTCTGTACCTAAATCTTTTGCTAAGTCTTTGCCTTTTCCAAGTAACTCAAATGCAACGCCATCTAATACGTTATCTACCTGCTGTGCAAAGACAAATACTCCTTTATATTCTTCTAATGCCATGTTATTCACCACTTTTCCTTTTTTTATTAGATAATGTGTTTCTCTTTGAATTTACCGATCAAATATGCTACGGATTCTGCCGGATCAAGGTTTACTTTCTCACCAGCACCCTTTGCAACTTTATCAGATGCTTTTGCAATCTTAGTAGGAGATCCCTTTAAACCAAGATCAGAATCGTCAACATCCTTTAAGTCTGCTCTGCCCCAAACGGTTACTTCTTTGTCAAATGCATCGAAGATTCCGCCCGGTGTCATGTAACGCGGCTCATTTAATTCAGAAAGAGCAGTTACCAGACAAGGCATTTTTGCTTTTAACTCATGATATCTGTCTTCGTACTGACGTTTTACAACAACAGAATCACCCTCTACTTTGATGTCTGCTGCGTAAGAGATAACCGGAAGTCCAAGATGCTCAGCGATCTGAGGACCAACCTGTGCAGTATCACCATCGATAGCCTGACGTCCTGTGATGATCAGGTCATAGTCTAAGTTACGAAGTGCACCAGCGATTGTGGTAGATGTTGCCCATGTATCAGCTCCACCTAATACGCGGTCTGTTACAAGAACTGCTTCATCAGCACCCATTGCTAATGCTTCACGAAGAACTGCATCAGCCTTTGGAAGTCCCATGGTAAGAACTGTAACTTTTGCTCCTGTCTCATCTTTGATTCTAAGTGCTGCTTCAAGACCAGCTTTATCATCTGGGTTCATGATAGCAAGCATTGCTGCTCTGTCAAGCGTTCCATCCGGGTTGAACTTAACGCCGCCCTTTGTATCAGGAACCTGTTTAATACATACTACGATATTCATGTATTTTTCACTCCTTATGTTTTATATGTTTAAATTTTACGCGGATTGATTCGAAATTACTTTAACAGTGCACCGGAGATTACCATACGCTGGACTTCGCTTGTACCCTCGTAGATCTCAGTGATCTTAGCATCACGCATCATACGCTCTACATCGTACTCTCTGATATATCCGTATCCACCGAATAACTGAACAACCTCAGTTGTAACAGCCATTGCAGTCTCTGCTGCGAATAATTTTGCTTTTGCAGCTTCTACAGAATATACTTTCTGAGTAGCTTTTGCCATTGCTGCTTTGTAAACTAAAAGCTGTGCAGCTTCGATTCTTGCAGCCATATCAGCAAGTTTGAACTGTGTATTCTGCTGCTGTGCGATTGAACGTCCAAACTGTTTTCTCTCTTTTGTATAAGCGATAGCTCTGTCTAATGCGCCCTCAGCGATACCAAGTGCCTGAGCAGCAATACCGATACGTCCACCATCAAGTGTGTGCATTGCGATCGGGAAACCTTTTCCTTCCGGTCCTAACAGATTCTCTTTCGGGATTCTGCAGTCTTCGAAGATCAGCTCATAAGTAGATGATCCACGGATACCCATCTTCTTCTCTTTTGTTCCGAATGAGAAACCAGGAGCTCCCTTATCTACGATAAATGCAGAGAAGTTTTTCTTCTTTCTGCCTCTCTTGTCCTCTGTGATGCTTGTGATAGCGATTACAATATAAACATCTGCAACTTTACCATTGGTAATGAAGCATTTTGATCCATTTAATACCCACTCGTCACCATCTAAAACAGCTTTTGTCTGTGCACCCTGTGCATCAGTACCAGCACCCGGCTCAGTTAATGCGAATGCACCTAACTTCTCGCCTGTTGCAAGTGGTTTTACATATTTCTGTTTCTGCTCTTCTGTACCATATGTCATGATCGGATCGATGCAGAGAGATGTATGTGCAGATACAACAACACCTGTGGTTGCGCAAACTTTAGATAACTCTTCTACGCACATAACGTATGTAAGAGGATCACAACCCTGTCCACCATATTCTTTCGGAACCGGGATTCCCATGAATCCGTATTTCTGCATTTTCTTAACCGTTTCAGCCGGGAAAGCTTCTGTCTCATCTGTTTCCTGTGCAAGCGGTTTTACTTCTGTTTCAGCAAATTCCTTGAATAAGGAACGCGCCATTTCATGTTTCTTGTCTAAAGTGAAATCCATGATCTAATTTTCCTCCATAAATATTTATTTTACTGAGCATCGACCGGAGTCTTTGTACGATCAGCATTGTATACATAGAATCCCTTGCCGCTCTTTGCTCCAAGGTTACCACCACGAACCATCTTACGGATCAGTGGGCATGCACGATATTTGCTGTCGCCTGTCTCTTTGTAAAGTACATCCATGATAGCAAGGCAGATATCAAGACCGATGAAATCACCTAACTCTAACGGTCCCATTGGGTGGTTAGCACCAAGTTTCATAGCTGCATCGATACCAGCGATATCGGAAACACCTTCCATTTTGATGAATGCAGCTTCGTTGATCATTGGGATTAAGATACGGTTTACAACGAAACCAGCAGCCTCATTAACCTGTACCGGAGTTTTTCCGATCTCTTCAGAAATTTTCTTAATAGCGGAAACAGTTTCATCCGGAGTATTCACACCAGCGATAACCTCGATCAGTTTCATACGGTCTGCCGGGTTGAAGAAATGCATACCAACCATTGGACGGTTTAATCCGTTTCCAATCTCTGTAATAGAAAGACTGGATGTGTTGGAAGCGAAGATACAATCTGGTTTTGCGATCTCGTCTAATTCTTTGAAAGTAGTTTTCTTTACTTCCATATTCTCGAAAGCTGCCTCTACGATCAGATCACAGTCTTTGCAAAGGTCTTCTTTTAAACCTGGAGTGATTTTTGCAAGGATGCCATCAACAGCTTCCTGTGTCATTTTTCCTTTTTCTACTAATCTTGCATAACCTTTTTTGATCTTCTCTTTTCCGCCTTCAGCCCACTCCTGCTTGATATCGCAAAGTGCTACTTCATATCCTTCTACCTGAGCAAATGCTTTTGCAATGCCCTGTCCCATAGTTCCTGCACCAATAACGCCAACCTTCATTTCGGTTACCTCCTGAAAATAATTATGTTAACTGTATGTTTGAAAAATGCAATCCCCGGGAAGTCATTCCCCGGGAATTACTATAAAAAACTATTATCTCTCAACGATTGTAGAGCATCCCATACCACCGCCGATGCAAAGTGTAGCAAGACCTCTCTTAGCGTCTCTCTTCTGCATCTCATGCAGTAATGTAACAAGGATACGGCATCCGGAAGCACCTACCGGGTGTCCTAATGCGATTGCACCACCGTTTACGTTTACTTTTGACATATCGAATTTCAGATCTCTTGCTACTGCGATAGACTGAGCTGCGAATGCTTCGTTTGCTTCGATTAAGTCCATATCATCAATAGATAAACCAGTTTTTGCTAATACTTTTCTTGTAGAAGCAACAGGTCCAACACCCATGATTTCAGGCTCAACTCCACCAAGAGCACCTGCTACCCATGTAGCCATTGGTGTAACACCAAGCTCTTTTGCTTTTTCTTCACTCATAACAACGATTGCTGCTGCACCATCGTTGATACCGGAAGCGTTACCTGCTGTAACAAGTCCGCCCTCTTTACCGGAGCAGCATTTTAATTTTGCTAAAGACTCAGCAGTTGTACCGGCACGTGGTCCCTCATCTTTCACGAAATCAACGATCTCTTTTTTCACTTTAACAGGAACCGGAACGATCTCATCATCAAATTTGCCTTCAGCGATTGCTTTTTCACATTTCTGCTGGCTGTTTGCTGAGAACTCGTCAAGTTCTTCTCTTGTAATGCCATATTTATCACATACGTTCTCTGCAGTGATCATCATATGATAGTGGTTGAATGCATCTGTTAATGCATCATTTACCATTGTATCGATGATCGTTGCATTGTTCATACGATATCCAAAACGAGCTTTTGTCATAGCATATGGTGCCATAGACATGTTTTCCATACCACCTGCAACAACGATATCAGCTTCACCTGCCATGATCATGGTAGCTGCATCATTGACACATTTTAAACCAGAACCACAAACAACGTTGATTGTGATTGCCGGAACTTCGATTGGCAGTCCTGCTTTGATTGCTGCCTGACGTGCAACGTTCTGTCCCTGAGCTGCCTGGATTACACAACCCATTTTTACCTCGTCAACCATCTCCGGTTTAACGTTTGCTCTTCTTAAAGCCTCTTTGATAACGATTGCACCTAAGTCTGCTGCTGGAGTATTGCTTAATGCTCCACCCATTTTACCGATTGCGGTACGGCAGGCACCTGCTAAAACTACTTTCTTTGCCATTTTGAATTCTCCTTTCAATTTAACACAAAGCTCTGCTTTTGCAGAGAATTTGTTTCTTTCTCTTTAAAGTTGCCGAAAAATACTGTTAATTTTTTAACAATCTTTTTTAAAAAAATAAATTCAAACTTTCGGTTGAAATTTATCTTTTTTTCTTTCATTTTAAAAAGCTTATTTGCTATGTAATCAGCTATTTTTCTGCATTTCTTGTACTTTCTTATGCTAACATATTTCACAATTAATTGCAATAGCTTTCTTTATTTTTCATCTTTGTAAACAATTTTTTACTTCCTTTTTGCTCCATTTTGCGGGGTTTTTTGTTAAATTTTTATCATTTTATCATTTTGTTTAATAAAACACATGATTACCTATAACTGTTCCTTCTATAATGCCGTTATTCACACGAAAATACAGACAATTTGTTGTGCTCATTCCACCCAGAACCGCCTGTGCCGCACTCATACAATCGGAATCGACTCCCTGCTCCAGACGGTATGCAAGACGACCGCTGGCAACCGGAGAGAACTGCCCTCCCTGATAAATCACACCGGAAACCGTATTCGGAAAATAGGAGCTTCTGACACGGTTCATGATCACGCTGCCCACCGCAAGTTTTCCATCATATGGCTCGCCCCATGCCTCACACTGGATGATGGCAGCTAACAGATACGCATCGCTCTGTGCCGGTGCGTATGTCACATTCGACCTGTTTTCCTGTTCCTGCTTTTTGATGGCTGCAAGGCGCGTAGCATCCTCTTTTGCCTTCTGTATCTCAAGCTGCTTTTCGTATTCGATCATTTTCTCGATCTTTGCATCGATCGATTCCACATCGGACTGTGCATCTTCAATTTTCTCGCTGGATTCCTGTATCTTCTTCTGCGTATCCTCGATCAGGCTGTTGACTTTTTCCTGCTCTTTCTGTTTTTCCTGCTGTAATACAGTCAGTTCTTCCTTCTGCTCCTCGAGTTCCTTTTTCTGTTTTTTGATCTGCTCCGTGAGCTCCTGATATGCCGTAAGCATATTTCTGTCATACTGATTGATTGCACTTGTATATTCCGCCTGATTTAAAAATTCTGCGATGGAGGACACATGAATAAGCATGTCCCATACAGACTGATTGCCATTTTCATAAATATACTGAATGCGCACTTTCATATCTTCATACTGTTCTGCAGATCGTTCCTCGGAACGTTTCAGATCTTCCGCCGCCGTATTGATCTCGTCCTCTTTCTGCGCTGCCTGCTGCTCTAACTGGTTCATATCGGAAGTGATCGTATTTAACTGTCCGTTCAGTCCGCTAAGGTCGCTCTCCAATCCCTGTTTTTCATTGGTCAGGCTGTCCACCTGATCTTTCGCATCTTCTTTCTGTTTCTTAAGGTCTGTGATCTGGTCTTTTGCCTTATCAATATCTTTCTGTGTCGTTCCTGCATGGACAGTTGCCGTAACAAGTATGCAGCCGGTCAGTATTCCTCCCAGGATTCTTCTCAAAAAATTGTGTCTCATGCTGTTCCTTTCGGCTGAACAGTAAGCTTTCTGCTACTGTTGTATTTTTCGTTCATTGTATTTCTTCTATTAATATGGTATTATAGCATGTAAAGCACAATATGAATATTAATTTTTTCACATACCATTATTGGGGGAATATTCAGGCATCTGATGTCTGGATATGGTATAAAAAGAGCCTGATAATCATCACAGGGGGAGGATTTACCTATGCAATTTGTAAAAACAGCAGATTTAAAACCCGGCATGAGACTTGCAAAACCAATCTACAATAAGATGGGTGTTCTTCTTTATGAAAGAGACACACTTTTAACCATGCAGGGTATTAACAGTATCGAAAACTTTGGTCTGATCGGTATTTTTATTCTTGAGCCGGCAGAGCCGGTACCGCCTCTTTCCAGAGAGGATCTTGAATTCGAACAGTTCCAGACTATATATGTTTTTAAATTAAAAGAAAATATGGATCGTCTGCAGGCCAATCAGGCACCTGTTTCGCTGAGCGATCTCGTCAGAGACATCCAGACACATTACGGCAGTCTTGATCACAAATTAAATTTTGCACAAAACCTGCGAAGTTCTGCAGATTTTGTTTACAAACATTCCATCAGTGTCGGCATTCTCTGTGCGATGATCACAAATCAGATGCATCTGCCTGCTGCAGAACAGACAGCCCTTATCACAGCTGCGCTTCTCTACGATTTTGGTTATCTGTATGTACCACAGACAGTGTTAGACAAAGGGGATGACCTTACAACAGCAGATAAGGATTTTATCCAGCTCAACTTAGAGCGCGGTTATGAAACACTCCGCCCGGACCGTGGTGATTATAAATTCCCGGTACATACGCTTGATATTATCCAGCAGATCATTTTTAAAAACAGCCGTACTTTAAAAGTCAAAGAACCGGCAGACAATATCCGTCTTCTCGTCGATATTTTAGCAGTAGCGGACGAATTTGACCATCTGACCGCAATGAACATTAACAAACCGCCAATTTCAGAAATTGCTGCCATGGGACGTCTGAAAAAGGATAAAGCCACCTACAATCCGCTCGTACTTTCCGCTTTAGCAGAATGTATCCATATTCTTCCGACCGGTGCATGTGTAGATCTTTCCGATGGCGAAAAAGCCCTTGTGCTTGCAGAGAATCCGGCTGATTTTCTTCATCCGATGGTACTGAAGTTTTCCACAAACATGATATACGATTTAAGTGACCCGGTGATCAACAAATCTTTAAAGATCACAGATATCATGAAAACCATGGACAACCGTATCGCATTGGATAAAGATTCTGTAAAGCATTTTGTTTCCGATGCCTACATCAAAGAAACGGCAGACCGTTTCCGCAAGGTCAAACTTCAGATTGCACAGCACAATCAAAGTAAACTGGAACAAAAAGCGGCAAGCGCCTTAATGAGTAGTGCATCTGTGATCCCGCAGGATGCTTTGGGCACAGAAAAACCACTGACCCAAAAGAAACCGCGCAAAAAAATGAAACTCCGTTAATCCGCGCGACTTTTTTCTATATGTTGGAGTGGATATTCCGGCGATATAAAAAACGACATGAAAGCAATTTCTTAACTGCTTTCATGTCGTTTTTTCATGTTGTCGCCAATATCCATATTCCGCAAAAGCAAAAACAGCACGCCTCCTTTTGGATTTGTGCTGTCTTTTCTATATTATAAGATTCAAAGAACTACAGGTTCAAAGAATTATAAATTCAAAGAACTACAAGTTCTTTACGGTCGCAATATCCACCGGTGTCAGATCATCGGTCGCAGTCTCTAAGCTGCGTGCTAACGCATTTGCCGTATCCATTGCTGTGATACAGTAAACACCTGTCTCGATTGCATTTCTCCGGATCAGGAATCCGTCTCTGGTCTTATCACCATTTCCCTGTGTCGGTGTGTCGATGACAAGGTCGATCTTATGTCCTAAGATTAAGTCCATAACGTTCGGTGACTCCTGGGAGATCTTGTTGACACGAAGTGCATTGACGCCGTGCTCCTGTAAATATTTTGCGGTACTTCTGGTTGCGTAAATCTTGTAGCCAAGTGCCTCAAAACGTTTTGCAACACCGACTGCTTCCGGCTTATCTGCATCTTTGACGGTCATGATCATCTGTTTGTATTTCGGTAAAGTCACGCCTGCGCCGAGGAATGCTTTGTAGAGAGCCTCGTTGAAGGTCTTTGCAATACCAAGGCACTCACCGGTTGATTTCATCTCCGGTCCTAAGGAGATCTCAGCGCCACGCAGTTTCTCGAAGGAGAATACCGGCATCTTGATTGCAATGTAATCTGCGGTCGGTGCAAGTCCCGGCTCATAGCCAAGTCCGCGGATAGTATCACCGATAATTACTTTCGTTGCAAGGTCAACGATCGGAATACCGGTTACTTTGCTGATGTATGGCACGGTTCTCGAAGAACGCGGGTTTACCTCAATGACATATACCTGCTCGTCCATAGCGATGAACTGGATATTGATCAGTCCGATGACATGCAGTGCCTGCGCCAGACGTTTCGTATACTCAACGATTGTCTCTTTTACATGGTCACTGATCGTCGGTGCCGGGTATACGGAAATACTGTCTCCGGAGTGTACACCGGTACGTTCGATATGCTCCATGATACCAGGAATTAAGATATCGGTTCCGTCACATACAGCATCGACCTCGATTTCTTTTCCCTGTAAATATTTATCTACGAGAATCGGGTGATCCTGTGCGATACGATTGATGATACCGATAAATTCCTCGATCTCATCATCGTTGAATGCGATCTTCATACCCTGTCCACCGAGTACATAGGAAGGTCTTACCAGTACCGGATAGCCGAGACGGTTTGCAACTTCTTTTGCTTCCTCTGCGGTAAATACGGTTCCACCTGCCGCTCTTGGGATCTGTGTTTTCTCTAAGATCTCATCGAAAAGCTCACGGTCCTCTGCCGCATCGACATCCTCTGCTTTTGTTCCAAGGATCTTAACGCCCATCTTCATCAGACTCTCGGTTAATTTGATCGCGGTCTGTCCACCAAACTGCACGACAGCTCCGTCCGGGTTTTCCAGCTTTACGATGCTCTCTACATCTTCCGGTGTCAGAGGCTCAAAATAAAGTTTGTCAGCAATATCAAAGTCGGTAGAAACTGTCTCCGGGTTATTGTTAATGATAACCGTCTCCCATCCCTCTTTTGCAAATGCCCAGGTACAGTGTACGGAACAGTAATCAAACTCGATACCCTGTCCGATACGGATAGGTCCGGAACCAAGTACAAGTACTTTTTTCTTCGGATTTGTCTCAATGGCTTCGTTCTCGCTTCCGAATACGGAATAGTAGTACGGTGTGGATGCCTCAAACTCTGCGGCACAGGTATCTACCATCTTGAATGCTGCCACGATGCCATTTTCATAACGCATATCATGGATTTCTTTTTCGGTCTTTCCTGTCAGTTTTGCAATAACACTGTCCGGGAATTCGATACGTTTTGCTTCTTTTAATAACTCTACAGTCAAAGGCTCATTCTTTAACTGATTTTCCATCTCAACTAAGATGGCAAGTTTATCAATAAACCAGCGGTCAATCTTTGTGATCTCATGGATCTCATCATAACTTACGCCTCTGCGGAGTGCCTCTGCGATCACCCAGATACGGCGGTCATCCACTACATGCAGCTGCTCGTTTAACTCTTTATCAGAAAGTCCGGTAAAGTCGTAAGACATTAAACTGTCCACATGCTGCTCTAAGGAACGGATTGCTTTCATCAATGCACCCTCAAAGTTATTGCAGATACTCATAACCTCTCCGGTTGCCTTCATCTGTGTGGTCAGGGTTCTCTTTGCCGTGATGAATTTATCAAATGGAAGTCTCGGAATCTTTACAACACAATAGTCAAGCATCGGCTCGAAACTTGCGTAAGTTTTTCCGGTAATTGCATTTTTAATTTCGTCTAAAGTATAGCCCAATGCGATCTTTGCGGCAACTTTTGCAATCGGATATCCGGTTGCCTTGGATGCAAGTGCAGAAGAACGGGATACACGCGGGTTAACCTCGATGACGCAGTACTCAAAGCTGTCCGGATTCAATGCATACTGTACGTTACATCCTCCGGTGATATTTAACTCGGAAATAATATTTAATGCAGATGTACGGAGCATCTGGTATTCCTTATCGCCAAGTGTCTGGGAAGGTGCAACAACGATGGAATCACCGGTATGTACACCGACCGGATCGATATTTTCCATGTTACACACGGTGATACAGTTGCCGTTCGCATCACGCATTACCTCATACTCGATCTCTTTCCATCCTGCGATACAGCGCTCTACCAATACCTCGCCGACACGGGAAAGACGCAGACCATTTGTTAAGATCTCTACCAGCTCATTCTCGTCATGCGCAATACCACCGCCGCTTCCGCCAAGGGTATATGCCGGACGGAGTACAACCGGATAACCGATCGTATTGGTAAACTTGATACCATCTTGTACGTTGTGTACGACCTGGGATGCTGCACAAGGCTCACCGATCTTTTCCATGGTATCTTTGAATGCCTGACGGTCCTCTGCTTTAAAAATCGTCTCTGCTGTTGTACCGATCAGTCTGACATTATATTTTTCAAGTATGCCTTTTTCCTCTAATTCCATACCGAGGTTTAATCCGGCCTGTCCACCTAAAGTCGGCAGTACGCTGTCCGGTTTTTCTTTTGCGATAATCTTCTCTAAGACGGATACCGTAAGCGGCTCAATGTAAACCTGATCTGCAATATCTTTATCTGTCATGATCGTCGCCGGGTTTGAGTTTACCAGCACAACCTCAACGCCTTCTTCTTTTAATGAGCGGCATGCCTGTGTACCTGCATAGTCAAACTCTGCAGCCTGTCCGATTACGATCGGGCCGGAACCAATTACTAAAACTTTTTTTATGTCATGATTTCTTGGCATTAATTCTTCCTCCTAAAATTTGTTAAACAATAACGTAAGAATTTTTCTACATCATCGAAATAAAACGATCAAACAAGTATGCAGAATCCTGCGGTCCCGGACACGCTTCCGGATGGAACTGTACGGTAAAAATGTTTTTGCCTACATAGGAAAGTCCCTCATTGGTTCCATCGTTTACATTCACAAATGCCGGTTTCGCGATCACCGGATCAAGTGTATCCGTATCTACCACATAACCGTGATTCTGGGAGGAAATATATACTCTTCCGGTTTCTAAATCTTTTACCGGATGGTTGCCGCCACGGTGTCCGTATTTCATCTTATGTGTGTCAGCGCCGGTTGCAAGTGCCATCAGCTGATGTCCTAAGCAGATTGCAAAGATTGGTGTATCGGAGTCATATAATTTTTTGATCTCAGCAATAATCTCCTTGCACTCCTTCGGATCTCCAGGTCCGTTGCTTAACATGATTCCATCCGGATTTGTTGCAAGGATCTCTTCTGCAGTCGTATGTGCCGGATAGATCGTCACTTCACAGCCACGTTTATTTAAAGACTGGGCAATATTATTTTTTGCTCCAAGGTCAAGCAAAGCAACTCGCTTGCCATTTCCTTTTAATACTCGTTTTTCACTGCAGGTAACTTTGTCCACAACATTACCTGTCGTGTATGCTTTTAATCTGGGAATAATTTCTTCTATATTATAGTTATTATTCGTGGTGATCATACCATTCATGGTTCCCTTCTCACGAAGGATCTTGGTCAGTGCACGGGTGTCGATCCCTGCTATACCCGGAATGTCATATTTCGTGAGGAAATCCTGAATCGTTCCCTCCTCACGGAAGTTACTCGGCATTCTTGATAACTCCCTTACGATATATCCATCCGGCCACGGTCTGCCTGACTCCATATCCGGTGTGATTCCATAATTTCCAATCAGCGGATAAGTCATAACAACCGCCTGTCCCGCATACGACGGGTCAGTCAGAACCTCCAGATAACCTGTCATCGACGTATTAAATACGATTTCACTGATGACTTCCCTAGTAGAACCTATACTTGTTCCGGTAAATACATTCCCATCTTCGAGTATTAAATGAGCTTTCATTCGTTTCCCTGTCCTTTCACTTTTTTTCCAAAAAAAAAAACGTCGCCGTTTTTCTTCTTTTTCCATCCAGACAGTCCCCTGACTGAACTTTCCCTTATTAGTACCTATAGTCTTTTTCCTAAATTGTAAAAAGTGTATCATATCATAAGATATTTTTCAACCTTTTTCCAAAAACAAATAGCACTAAGATTTTATGCATATTTATGTATATTTATACATTATTTCCAAATCCATAGAAAGCGGCAGTATGTGCCGCCCATACGCAGAAAATCTTTATTACCCAAACGCCCGGCAAGGCATAAACAGTAACAGACTTTTCTGATTTTCCTGCAGCAATGGGCAGCATGGAACTGACTTTTTAAATAATCTTCTGAAACGCAAGTATTACAAACAACACGCCGCCAAGCCATGATACATCTGTATTCCACCGCTTAGATGCCTGCATGCCAATCCTGCATCCGCAAAGTACGGCACAGAAACTGACAACAAAACTTCCCATCACTGTAAAATAAATATTCTTTCCGGTAAATCCTGCACCAAGTCCTCCAAACATCCCGTCCAATGACATTGCAAGTGCAAAAAATACAGCCTCCACACACGACATCGTCGCCGAGTGATCGCGGTCTGCCATTACCGGATTGTTGTAGATACTCAGAATAAAACTGAGCTGTGAAAAAGAGATTTTGACTTTCTTGCAAAGGAACTTATGACGCTCAATATATTTTCTGATCGCATACTCTGTCAGCTTAAAAATTCCCACTGCAAGCAGTCCGAAAAAACTTAAGTATAATGCATATTTTTTTAAAAGTACCCCCTGTAACGCCATCCCCGCATAAAGTGATATCCCTAATATTCCACTGCAGACCGTGCTGATGCATAACGCTGCCGCAGATCCGATCTTTATCTGCTCACTCCCACACGCCACACATGCCACAAAGACATCCACACTGACTGCTATGATCAAAAGAATTACCTGCACTTTTTTCTACCTCAGACATAAAACCTTCTGTTTTATCATATGTCAGAGATTCAAAAATGCATCTTTACCTTTGATACTGTTCTCCATTTCCGAATAACTCATTACAAAGAATCAGCGAAAATTCCAGCTTTTCACATTGTTATCTCAGTCAAGTCTTTCGACAATACCAAGGACTTTCTGATAAGCCGCCGCCACCTCATCCAAAAGCGGTTTAAGATCCCTTTCCGGTTCACCATCCCTAAGTTCCTCACACAACTCCTGCGCCGGAACCAAAAGCGGTGTCAGTCCCAGATTCATTGCCAGCCCCTTTAAATTATGTATATGTGTAAACGCCTGCTCATAATTCTTTTCTTCCAGCGCCTTACACAGCGACTCATAATTCGTATCCGTCAGAATCAGTTTTAAAAATTTCCCGATCCTCTCCTCCGTCTTTAGCCGCCGCAGCACTTCGTGCAGATCCGCGCCCATTTCTTCGTAACATTCACTTAACGTCATATTCCTCTCCATTTCCACGCTGCTTTTGCGTATCTCAAATTCGTGTGTAAGCACAAATCTATGTGCAAACAATCTTACTTTTCACACTCTTCCGTTTTCATAAAAAGAGCAGACCCGTGAACCGCCTTCCATGTGATCCACGATCTGCTCTTTTTTCTATGCTACACGAATGACATTCAACACTTCCCCATATGCTGCTTTTTTGTTCTCCAAAGCTTCTTCTGTCATCACTTCGGTCACAAAACCAAGCTCTCCTGTAACACCCTGTGCATCAATATATTCTACATTTCCAAATACTTTTTCCACAGATGCCTTATCTGTACCTGACACTCTGACAAAGAAACGGTTCTCTGCGCTGCGGTAATCTACCAGCTCTAATTTCTTTGAGCTCCACTTAACCGGTATATTCTTGTCAACATTCTTTGCCATCTCCACAACATCTGCTACAACCGCACTGGCTGTCGGAAGTTTTCCGGCACCGCTTCCGTAAAACATTGCATCCCCAAGTACATTTCCATGAACAAAAATTGCATTGAATACGCCGTTTACATTGTATAACGGGTGCTCTTTCGGCAGTAAGAACGGTGCTACCATTGCCACATATCCGCCATCTGTTTTTTTGCTCGTAGCAAGAAGTTTGATTGCTCTTCCCATGGCTTTCGCATATTTGATATCGGTTGCAGAAATATGTGTGATACCCTCTGTGTGGATATCTTCAAAATCTACCTGCTGTCCGCAGACAAGTGAGGTTAAAATTGCAATTTTTCTGCAGGCATCATATCCTTCAATATCTGCTGTCGGATCTTTCTCTGCATAGCCTTTTGCCTGTGCGTCTTTTAATACCTCGTCAAAATCCGCACCCTTTTCTGACATCTCTGTCATCATATAGTTTGTTGTTCCGTTAACGATTCCGGTGATCTCCTCAATCTCATCGGCAGTCAGACAGGAATTTAACGGGCGGATGATCGGAATACCGCCGCCAACACTCGCCTCAAACATAAAGTTGACATTTTTCTCTTTTGCAAGGGCGATCAGCTCAGCACCTTTTTCTGCTACCAGCGCTTTGTTTGAAGTGGTGACATGTTTTCCGGCTTCTAACATTGCTTTTACAAAAGTATAGGCAGGTTCTACACCTCCCATGGTCTCAACAACGATCTTTACTTCCGGATCCTCTGCGATCGTTTTATAATCATGTACGATCTTATCCTGGATCGGATCTCCCTGGAAATCCCTTAAATCCAGTACATATTTGATCTCTACCGGCTCTCCGACACGCTTTGCAATGCTGCTCCCGTTGATGTCAAGTACCTCCACGACACCAGAACCAATTGTTCCATATCCCATTACTGCTGCTTTCATTTTTCATCCTCCAAGTTCGTCTGCCAGACTATCGCTTCCATCCTCTCAGACAGACTTTATTATCTTTCTATCATTTTACACATCTTACATGCATATTTTATGAACTACAATATATGACGCATCTGCCATGTCTTATTCTCTTGCAAGAATCTTCACATAATGAATACCTTCCTGTTCCTCAATGTGCTCTAACATTTCAGCCACATCACCAGTCTGTGGCAGGACATCCACACTGAGTGTAAGAGAAGCGATACCGTTGATCGGTATACTCTGATGGATTGTAAGAATATTAGCATGAAACTCTGCCACTGTCTTTAATACAACGGATAACAGCCCCGGTTCATCATCCAACTGGATGACAAGCGTAATTGTCCTTCCCTTTGCCGTGTCATGAAATGGAAAAATATCATCTTTATATTTATAAAAAGAACTCCTGCTGATGCCAACTTTTTCTGTTGCCTCCTGCACGGATGCAATCTTACCGGATTCAATCAGCCGCTTTGCCTCGACCACCTTTAAGAGGACTTCCGGAACTGCTTTTTCTTTCAGCACATAATACTGACCTTTTTCTTTCATGTGACTCTATCCCTCTCTTTAGAAATTCATCTGTTGTGTTTGTTGCACGCTGACACTTGTCCTCATGAGGAAGATAATAACATAAAGAGGCTGCATACGCAACCTCTTTTTTATCATGTCAGAAACATTTTTTTATTATGCTGTTAAAATTTTTTACTGCCTCCACCATGTTTTACGCCGCTGCTGCTCGTATGTACCGTACTCCTGCCGCTGTCTTCTGCTTTCTTCTCTTCTATATGACGGTGTGTCACAACAGTGTTCACAAGCACATCGCTGTGTTTCTTTATATTCACTGTTCCGGACTCGTGAGCGTCATATTTATATTTGCCATTCCTTAATTTACAAAATAGTACAAGCACCAGGAATACAATAGCGCCTGGGATCAGAGCTAAAACAACGGATGTGATGACATATTCTGCCGGCGTGATCTCAATATCCGTCTCCTCATACTCATACTGATTTGACGGGATTCCTTCATCATAATAAACCAGCACATCTTTTAACATTACAGACAGACACTGTTCATATTCTCCATCTGAGATCGGTTCATATCCGTCATTTAAAATATCTTCAATACGCGCATCCGTAAGATACTTAATCGCAATGCCACCGGTAGAAATACAGATTTCACGGTTCTGCATATCGATCAGGAGTGCAACACCATCACCGTTTTCTGCAATCGCATCAAAGAAATCATCCGCATATTCCTGCGTGGTTTTTCCATTTGTGTCATCCGTCGTCAACATCAGCATATTCCATCCGGTCTTCTCTCCCGCAGCGTCCAGTTCACTCTCAAGCGTCTCGATCTCTTCCGGTGTCAGAAGCGCAGCATCATCATATACCGTCTGTTGTGGAACATTTTCTTCTGCTGCAAAGCATACATGCTGTCCGCCCGCTGCAAGTAAAATCGTAAACAGCCAGGCAAATACAATACCCTTTAAACATAAAAATCTTTTCTGTCTCATGCTAGCCCTCCCAGTAATAAAATGACCAGTGTTACCAGACTGACGATTCCACTGACAAGTGAGATTTTTTTATAGTCGATCGGGAGTTCGCCGTACACCTTTCCAGTCTGTCCGTTCATGGAAAAATAATAGATTTTTCCGTTTTTCGACTTGTATGTAATTGTCCATACCGGCAGAAGCGTATACGACCACTTTTCTTTTAATGCCCGGAAATCGGCATTTTTTACCGACACGGAACTGTATCCATTTATTTGTTCCCGCATCAGTTTCTCTGCACTCTCACGCGCTTCCTGCTGCACTTTCTTTTCTATCTGTTTTTTCTCAATATCACGCTTTTCTGCCAGAAATCCAGACAGAAATCCAAGCTGAAACTTTTTCACATCCTTAAAATCATAAGGCATTACACCGCAGATCAGCTCCTGATTTGCCTTTCCAAGTGCATTTTCCGTCAGGTTTTCAAGTTTTACATCACCTTCTCTTGATACCTGATAATACTTTGTCTCCGTATATTCCGTGTTTCCGGTTCGCCACACGCGGACATTTCTCGCCTCGCCCTGCATTTTTCCCTCCAGTCTGGTATTGTAATGCCAGTATGGAAAATATACACCTGTGATGCTCTCGACCTGCTTTTTGTTATAAAAGGCACGCGGGACAAATTTTTTCTTGCAGACATAATCTTTAAAACCTTTTTCTGCATCTTCCCGCGACACAGAAAACGGAATCACCTGATCCGGCAGGAATTTACCTTCCAGCCGTCCGCCAAGCACGACCGGATTATGGCAATAATAACAGAAAGTCGCCGCTGTAGTGGCATCCGTCACAATCTGTGCACCACAGCTCGGACAGGTATAGGTCACTGCATCAGCTTCCTTCCCTGCTTCTTTATCTGACTCTTTATTTTCCGTGTTATCTTTTTCTGTTCCACTACCTGCTTTATTTCCCGGCTGGCTCTGCTTCTTATCCTCCGGTTTACCTGATGCTTTTCCTGCGCCCGCAGCATCTGCATTTTGAGGTTCCGTCGTCTGTGCCGGCTTCATGGCATCTAACTCTTCCTGTGAAAACAGACTGAAACAATATTCACATTTATACTTTTGTGTGGAAGGATCAAAAATCAGTTCTCCATCACAATTTGGACATTTAAAACTGATCACTGCCATAATTAGTCCCTCGCTTTTCCACAGTTACTGCAGAATTTTCCTTTGTTGACCTGACCACATTCACACGTCCACTCTGCTGCCGGTGCCGGTTTTCCACACTCACTGCAGAATTTTCCTGTATTGACATGGCCGCATTCACATGTCCACTCATTCTTTGGTGCAGGCGCCGGTTTTCCACATTCACTGCAGAATTTTCCCGTGTTGGTGCGGCCGCACTCACAGGTCCATGTGCCCGCTGCACTGCCTGCCGGATTTGGCTGGCTCTGGTTCATGGCTCCCGCATTCTGCCCCTGATTCATACCTCCTGCCATCTGGCTCTGTGCTGCATTTCCATACATCTGCCCCTGCTGATCCTGCGGTGTCTGAAGTGCGCCAAGTCCTGACAACGTCTGGTTCATCGCATTCATGCCCATGCCGACTCCCATAAACCCGTTCATGGCTCCTGCTGCATTGCTTCCTGCATCACGCACACCCTCGGTCAGATTTTTGACTGCCATACCGCGCATTACATTGAAGTCACCACCGAGCATTGCGCCCTCATTTCTCATGTTGATGAGTTTCTGTGACTCTTCATCATAAGATACGCTCGCAATACCAACACTCTGGATCTCCATACCACGCATCTGGTTCCACTCTTCATCAAGTGTGGTAGCCATATACTTTCCAAGTTCTCTTGCCTTTGAAGTCACATAGGAAATTCTTGTTCCATCTGCTGACATCTGGTTAATTGATGCCTGCAGTGCCTCTAAAAACTCGGACAGATACTGTTCATTGATGGATGAGATCTCCACATGATCCTGGTTTTTCGGGATGACTTCCGCATAGAACTGCAGCGGATTGGTAACTTTGATGGAATATGTTCCATGGGCACGCAAAAACAGTTCCGCATTATAAAAATTGTCAAAATAATTGATCGGATTTCTGGTACCAAATTTGATTCCTTTGATTTCCTGCAGATTGATAAAAAACACTTTCTGCATCGTTGGTGTCTGACCACCGAATTTGATACGGCTGAAAGTTTCTTTTACCGCTTCTCCAAGTTCCCCGTTAAACATGGATGGCATAGATGAATTATCCACCTTATAATATCCAGGCTCAGCCGTGTAATCTACAACTTTTCCTCCATCTACAAGCATCATAAACTGATTATCATACACATGGATCACTGAACCGTTGCTGACCGTATCCGGTGTTCCCTTCCGGTTCTGTCCTTTTCGGATCAGCACACCGCTCGTAAAGACAGTGTTGTCCCCCATGTCATCTGCTTCGTAAACTTCTAACCACTGATCGGCAAGACCTCCGCCGATCGCCTGCGTAATCGCTCTGATAATTCCCATAATTAATCCTCCTTGTTTTGCGGAGCAAAATGCGACTGCCTTTGCAGGAGCAGAGGATTTTCCTCCATTGTTTTCCATCCTTTGTTATGAATGATAGTAGTCCGTCTCATCAAAACTATGTAATGTCCATACTTTCAGGTTCAAAAGCGTTACCGCTGAACCACAGTACTCACAGTAAGCTGCGCCGAGATTTGTAATCGGCGCACCACAGTTCGGGCAGGTAGTTCCGACTGCATTGTCCATTCCTGCAAGTTTTTCATTCTGAATATACATAAGCTGTACATTATATCTGGTCTGTTCCGTCAGCTCTTTACTGCCGCTTAAGACTTTTCCCGCTTTTTCACAGTAATGCAGATACCCGACTGCACTCTGGAATGTAATCACACAGGTACCCTGCTTTTTCTCATAATCAGCAATCTCCGTCTGATGAATCTGTATCTGTTCGTAGTGCTCTGTGACTGACTCCGTCTCATTTTCACGGATTCTGTTTTTGATCTGCGCTAAAAACTCTTCCGAAACGCCATCTTTTATCTGTCTTTCAAAAATGCCGGCATCTGCGGCAGAGATTGCCTGCAATGCCAGCATGAGTGCATTTTCCACTTTATCCTTAAACTGTTCGATATGAAAATCAGGAAAATCCCTCTGGATCTGCGGCAGAAAAATCCGTGTCATCGCAGAAACGGATTTCGGTGTTACCGCAAGCTCTTTTGCCTGTTGTTCTAATCCCTCTGTGATGGAATCTGTGCCAAACGCCATGCGGGACAATCTACGCAGTTTTTCCCGCACGATCCGGTATGCCGCGTATCCCGCGCCACAGGATATGCAGACAACAAAGACAATCACAAGGAGCGTGACCGTTCCCTTACTCATCGTCTCCTCCAAGTCCCTTCGGGCATCCAAGTGAAAGCCATTTCAGGTAACCATTGATAAAAATATCAATCTTTCCATCCATGACGCTGTCTACATTTCCGGTTTCTACACCGGTTCTGTGATCTTTTACCATCGTATATGGCTGCATAACATAAGAACGGATCTGGTTACCCCAACCGATCTCCGTTACCTCTCCACGGATATCTGCAGCTTTTTCCGCGTTTTCCTGCTGCTTTAACAAATACAGTTTTGCCTTCAACATCTGCATTGCCTTATCCTTGTTCTGGAACTGGGAGCGCTCATTCTGGCACTGTACCACGATTCCGGTCGGAATATGCGTAATACGGATTGCGGAAGATGTCTTATTGATATGCTGTCCACCGGCACCACTTGAACGGTAGGTATCGATCCGCAGATCGTCCTCATTGATCTCAACGTCAAGATCTTCCTCGATATCCGGCATGACATCGCAGGATACAAACGAAGTCTGACGCTTACCCGCCGCGTTAAACGGTGAAATTCGCACCAGACGATGTACACCTTTTTCAGATTTCATGTATCCATATGCATTCTCTCCGTTGATCTGGAATGTAATGGACTTGATACCTGCTTCCTCTCCGTCAAGAGAATCTAAAACCTCCACGGAAAATCCTTTGTCCGATGCCCATCTTGTATACATACGATAAAGCATTGCCGCCCAGTCACAGGACTCCGTACCGCCTGCTCCTGCATGTAACGAGACGATCGCACCATCGGAATCATACTCACCGGATAACAGAGTCTTGATACGGATTCCCTCATAGGTCTTCGTAAACTCATCAAGCATTTCCTGGATCTCCGGGATCAGGGAAGCATCATTTTCCTCATATCCCATCTCGATCAATGTCTCAATATCCTCAAATTCTGTCTTTAAGGATGCATAAGTTGCGACATCATCCTTCATGCTCTTTAATTCTTTCATTTTTTTCTGGGAAACGACCGGATCATCCCAAAAACCGGGATCTTCCATTTCCCTCTCTAATTCCTGGATCCGCTGCTCTTTATTAGCCAGGTCAAAGTGAATCCCTCACTTCCTGCAGCGGTTCCCTGTATGTGTTCAGGGTCACTTTAAATTGATCAAGTTCTACCACAGTATCACCTCTTTCTGATATTTAAGATATATTTCTATTGTAAAGTATGCGCTCTTTTTGCGCAATGCCTTCTCCATATTTTTAAGAGAATCGCAAGAAGTAAAAGACCTATTGCTGTTCCCGCTGTATCAATGCAGACATCCTTAAACTGTCCGGAACGCCCTGGGCTAAACAGCTGGTGGATCTCATCTGTCGATGCATAACAAAAATTGAATCCAAGTACTGCAATATAATGCATTTTCCCCCGTATTCCACACGAACCCAAAAATGCGAATGCGATCCATCCTAAAATTGCATATTCTGTCATATGTGCAGCTTTCCGGATAGGATATTCAATATTTCCTGCTATCTTTCTGATCTGTTCTGCTGTCAGTCCCCAGTTAAAAATATCATCTGTATCTTCAACCAGACGGTATGAGATCGTACCGCTGATCTCGGAAGATTCCGTCGCTGGCTGATTGGAAAACCAGAATATGATAAACATCCAACATATCAGCATGATTCCCAGAATCAACCGCATTACTGTTTTGTTCATTTTCCGTTTAATTCCTCCGTGAGTACTTCCACTGCTTTCTGGATCTGGTTATCATATTTTACATCATATTCCGTTCCATCCGGATCTAAATATTCATATTCCAACTCAATATCCGGATCAATTCCAACACCGTGGATATAGTTTCCATTCGGCGTAAAATATTTTGCTGTGGTAAGTTTCACTGCATCCCCATCTTCAAGTGGGAAAATAGTCTGAACGATTCCTTTTCCAAATGTAGTTGTTCCGATCAATGTGCCATATTTGTAATCTTTGATCGCTCCGGCTAAAATCTCAGATGCACTTGCACTGTCTCCGTTGATCAGCACTGCAAGTGGATATTCCATGTAAGTGTCTCCACTTGACGTATATGTTTCGCGGTGACCGTTTTTGTCTTCCGTGTATACAACTGTGCCTTCCGGAAGAATATCATCTAAGATCTGCACAACAGCGGTAACGAGTCCTCCACCATTATAGCGCACATCCAATACCATTGCTTTCATTCCCTCTTTATCTAACTCTGCCACTGCTTTTTCAAACTGGTCTGCAGTCTCTGTCTCAAAAGAATCAATATGGACGTAACCGATATTATCGTCAAGCATCTGTGAAGACACACTTGGCAGTGTTACATTTTTACGCTCTACATCAAAAGATAAATTTTCCCCGGTAGAAGGACGGTATACTTCTAAATGTACCGATGTCCCCTCCGCACCACGGATCAGTTTTACCAGTTCCGTCACTTCCATGCTTGTGGCATCTGTTCCGTCAACCGAAGTGATCACATCATCTGCAAGCAGTCCTGCTTCATCCGAAGGTGTTCCTTCATATATCTTGGAAATTGATACTACCATCGTATCCGGGTCCTGCCTTAACCCCGCACCGATTCCATAATACTGCCCGGTTGTGCTCACCTGCATCTGTTTATAATCTTCTGCATTATAATAGACGGAATATTTATCCCCAAGACCGCTTATCATGCCCTCATACAGTCCGTCCTGTAATTCGGTATCATCCACCTCGTCATAATAGTACATATCTGTATATGCTTTCAGTTCATTGATCTTTTGAACCGTTTTTGCATCCAGGATCGAGTCCGTCTTACCAGATGCATTCGTTATGTAGATTTTCGCTCCTGTTACTTTTGTAACTACGCTCAGTGCGACAAATCCAACAAAAATCGTCCCTGCAATACCGCAGGCCACACCTTTTGCCATCTGTCCTTTTTTGCTTTTCTTCGGTTCTTCGATTGGCTCTGGCATAATCTCCGGAACCTGCTGCTCATTTTTATTTTCCATATTCTGTCTCCATTCCTGCGCTGTTTTTATGCTGCCGTTTTTGCTGCCGTTTTACACCGCTATTCCCACCCGTTGTGTGACCAGCCGCATTTTTATTTTATATTGCCTTTTATACTACACTCCACATTACTTATCATATCATTCATATGTGAAAATTCGCTGTCCTACTACACAAACCCTACTCTCTTATAAGGATTTGGATGTCAAAAGGTGGTTCACAATTTGACAATCCCAAAATTAAAAGCCACCTTTTGACACCCAAATCCAACCAATTTAAAAAGGACCACCGCGCATTGCGGCAGTCCCAAAAACATCCGCATCATCTGCCCAGATAACTCCACGGGCTGACATAGCTTCCGTTTAATGATACACCAAAGTGTAAATGATTTCCAGTAGAAATACCCGTACTTCCGACCTGTGCGATCGTCTGTCCGGCAGATACTGTCTGACCTGGTGAAACCAGAAGCGCAGACGCATGCATATATACAGTATATAATCCACCGCCATGATCGATCATCACATAATTGCCGGCAGCACTGCTGTAGGCTGCCGTCGTAACCGTTCCATCCGCTGCCGCCACGATCGCAGCACCTCCGGACGCTCCGATGTCAATTCCTTTATGATTGGAAGAAGCACCTCCCATCGGCGACACACGTGTTCCATAATCACTGGTCACACGTGTACTGCTCGGACAAGGCCAGGTGAAAACTCCTCCTGTATATGGATTATCCTGCTTGCCTGCAGCCGCTTTCTCTGCTTCGATACGCTTGATCTCCGCAATGATTTCCTCCTGTGCCTTTATCTCCGCCGCATAGAAATCTGCATCACTCTGTGCCGAATCGATATTTCCCTCAATTCCGGCAAGTTCTGTCTCACGCTGTTTCATAAGTGCTGCAACCGAAGCCTTTTCCTGTTCAACAGATGCTTTTTCCTGCTCTACTTCTTTTTTTATTTCCTCTAATGTGGCATAGTCTTCTTCTAACTGTTTTTCCACATTCTCAATATAATCCACTGTGTCCTGATACTCGTTAAGCTTTTTTCTGTCATATTCCTGAATCTGTATGATATACTCAGCAGAATTTAAAAAATCTGAAAAACTCTCTGAACTGAAAAGTGCCTCAAAGTAGGACTCCTGTGCATTTTCATACATAAACTGTATGCGCACTTTCATATCCGCATACTGCTGTTCTTCCTGCTTTTTTGCATCTTCAAGCTGACTTTTCGTATCCTCGATCTGGTCTTTTTTCTCAGTCAGCTCCTGATTCTTCTGCGCAAGCTGGTTTTCGAGTGCAGTGATCTGACTTGAAATATTCATTAGTTGCGTATTCAGGTCATTTACTTTTTCCTGCACATCCCCTTTGGACTCTTTGAGCTCGTTTATGGTCTGTTTTGCATCTTCCAAAGCCTTTTCCAACGCTGCTTTTTCCTGCTGCGCTTCTTTTAAAGATGTGGATGTATTTTCACTTTTCTTTGCACTGCTGTTTTCTGCTGCCGGTGTTATCTGCACTGTGGCAGCCACACCGATCATCGCAATCAGTAATACAGCCGTTATCCTGTGTATCCATTGACTTTTATTAATTATCATACCTTTAAATGTTTGCGGATTGTAATCCGGCTTCCAATAAATCCAATACCAACACCAAGTAACAATGCCACAGGAACCAATGTGTGGAATACCTGATCCACACTTAAGAACTGTATCATATTACTGATAAATTTAAACTTATCTCCAATATATAATATAATCTTCTCATATAAAACATACAAAATACCAAGCGGAATCGCCGCTCCGATCAACCCGATCACGATTCCCTCAACCACAAACGGGGCACGGACAAAATAATCCGTTGCACCGATCAGTTTCATAATTCCAATTTCTTCCCTGCGCACGGAAATACCGACCGTGATCGTATTGCTGATGAGGAAAATTGCAACACCAAGCAAAATCAGAATAATTCCCGCAGAAATATAACCGATCAGACTGTTAAAATCAGTCAGTGTATGCGCTACCATTTCAGACTGTTTTACAGATCGTATTCCATCTATGGACTCTAAATAAGTTACTAACGTACTCTGCATTGATATATCATTCATATAGATAGAATAACTTGCAGAATTGGCAAGCGGATTATCACCAGCAAAACTTGAAGCCGCATCTTCATTACCATCAAAATAAACATCTTTAAAACTTTCCCAGGCTTCATCCGCAGACGTATATTCACAATGGGATACCTCAACGCGCTGCTTGATCAGATCACCGATTTCCTCAATGCGCTGTTCTGATATACCTGCATCAAAAAATACTGTGACCGCCACGCCGGATTCGGCATCTTTTACCATTGCCTGAAAATTGGTCACGATTGAATAAAAAAGACCAAACAAAAAGATACACGCTGTCATCGTCGCAATGGATGCGAGTGAAAACATCTTATTTTTCCAGATGTTGACCAGTCCCTGTTTAATCGTATAAAAAAAAGTACTAATCCTCATAATCGTAATCTCCCTCGCGTTTTAATACATCGCGTTCCGTCAGGCTGCGGCTGATAGCATTATCACCAGTCACAATACTGCTGGCTGTATCACTGTCATCCACGATTACACCTTTCTGCATGGTAATAACACGTTTATTCATGGCTTTTACGATCTCAAGGTTATGGGTAACAACAACAACCGTTGTACCATTGTTATTGATCTCTTCCATCAGCTTCATGATCTCCCAGGCATTATTGTTATCCAGATTACCGGTTGGTTCATCTGCCAGAAGAATCTTCGGTTTATTGATAAGTGCTCTTGCGATTGCAACTCTCTGCTGCTCACCACCGGACAACTGTTTCGGATATGAGCGGTATTTTGCTGCCAGTCCTACCATGGAAAGCATCAAAGGAACATTCTTTTTGATGGAACGCGTGGATTCTCCGATGACTTTCTGTGCAAATGCAACATTATCATAAATATTACGATCCTTTAACAAGCGGAAATCCTGAAATACCACGCCTATCTTACGACGGAATTTCGGGATTTGTCTTCGCCTGATCTTATTTAATTTCTGACCGTTTATTGTGATCGTACCCTCCGTCGGTTCAAGTTCCTTCAATAAAAGTTTAATCAGCGTAGATTTTCCGGAACCACTGTCCCCGACGATGAATACAAATTCTCCTTCTTCAATGTTAAGACTCACGTCATTAAGCGCAGGTATTCCTGCAGAGTACGACTTGCTGACATGTTCTAACTTAATCATAGCAATCTCCATTTCTAGTAGTCTAACGACTCCATGTACTTCATGTATTTTACTACCATAAGTGCGATCTTAAAAGTAATGGCATCTTCAAAAACACGCAGATCAAGTCCGGTTGCTTTCTGCAGCTTGTCCAGACGATATACCAATGTGTTACGGTGAATATAAAGCTGTCTGGAAGTTTCGGAAACATTCAGGCTGTTCTCAAAAAACTTATTGATCGTTGTAAGTGTCTCCTCATCGAACTCATCCGGTGATTTACCATCAAAGATCTCTTTGATAAACATCTTGCAGAGTGGAATCGGGAGCTGATAGATCAAACGTCCGATTCCTAGTGTAGAGTAAGCAATAACATCTTTTTCCTCAAAGAAAATCTTGCCTACATCAAGTGCCATTCTTGCTTCTTTATAGGAACGAGATACTTCTTTGATCTCTCCGACGATCGTACCGTATGCCACATGTACATCACTGTCCGAATCAGAACGGAACAGATTTACAATGACCTCGGCGGTCTTATTCATCTCTTCGTATCCCTCGTTCTCGCCTACTTCTTTTACAACGATAATGTTTTTCTCATCGACTGCGGTGACAAAATCTTTGGTCTTTCCTCCAAAAATGCCACGAATACGTTCAAGTTCATTACCATCTTTGTCGCGGTTAGTCTCCACGATAAAAACAACACGTCTGACTTCCGTATCAATATGCAGTTTTTTGGCACGATTGTAAATATCAACCAAAAGCAGGTTATCCAAAAGCAGATTCTTGATAAAGTTATCTTTATCAAATCTCTCTTTATATGCTACCAGAAGATTCTGGATCTGGAAACTGGCAATTTTCCCCACCATATAGACGTCATCGCTGTCGCCGTTGGCAAGCAGGATGTATTCTAACTGATGATCGTCAAACACCTTAAAAAACTGATAGCCGTTTACAACCTGGCTGTCTGCAGGAGATTCCACAAACGCAAGCGCCGGCTCCATATATTTGTCTGCTTCCGGAAATGTAGCAGCCAGCACCTTCCCCTCTACATCAATAATGCATAAATCAATGCGGGTAATTCCTTTCAACCCATCAATTGTATTTTGAAGTATCTGATTTGAAATCATAAGCTCCGCTCCTTCTATCTTCGTTTCATTTGAAACACACCCGGCAAATCGGGCTGCTGTGTACATCAGCTGTCAATTTCTGTATGCCACAGTACATAACCTCCATTGCACGCATGGGCAACTTTCACAATAAAAATATACCCATTGTCCCCACTTAAAAATACCTAAATTCTATTTTAATGCAAAACAGCAAAAAAAGAAAGAGGAAATGCATATTTTTTATGCACTTCCTCAATGTATCCTGCTTTTTTCCCATTTTTTACAGTGTACATAGTTCACAAAGAAAATTTTCAGGACATCTGCTCCTGGAATCCCTCACCGAGTACCTCTCTTGCATCTGAAACAATTACAAATGCATCCGGATCCACTTCGCTTACGATCTCTTTTACCTGAACAATCTCTTTTCTCGAAACCACACAGTAAAGCATGCATTTTTCCGCACCGGAATACATTCCTTTTGCGTGAAGCCCTGTCACGCCGCGCTCTAACTCTGTCATGATACGTTTTGCCACCTGATCATAATGGTCTGTGATAATAAATGCAGCTTTTGAAAACTTTAAACCTTCCATCAGCGCATCTGACACTTTGCTTGTCACAAAAATTGCAACGATCGCATACAATGCCACATGTACACCAAACACGAACAGTCCGGCGATCACAACCGCTCCATCTAAAAACTGTATGATCTGTACCACGGAATAATGTTTATAGTAATGCTGGATCAGGGTCGCCACCATCTCCGTTCCACCGGTTGTTGATTTTGCCAGCAGCACAAGTCCCATTCCGACACCGCCAATACAGCCGCCGAAAATCGCTGCCAGCACATAATCACCATCAGTAAGATCGATAAGAGGCAGTATATAAAGCCAGAGGGAAAGAAGAAGTGTTCCAACGATCGTTCTCCAGATAAAACGTTTTCCTTTGATCTTTAAAGCTGCCAAAAAAAGCGGCACATTGAGTGCAAGGTTCGTCAGCCACAGAGGAATTCCACCCGGAATCAGATACCCTGTCACATCTTTGATAATGATCGCAAGACCGGTAAAACCTCCTGTTACCATGCTGACCGGATCATACACGCACTGAATACTTACTGCAATAAGTGCGGTTCCCACAAGCATGAGGATATAATCCCAGACCGGAGATCTCTTATAAAAAAACTTCTGCATACCGAACCTCAGCTTTCATATTTTTCAATACTGTTTTTTAATCTGACACGGTGGATCAGATTCCAGAAAAAACCTTTGATTCTCGATCTTTTCCGGTGAACCTCAAATCCGCCGATTCCATACCATAAATTGGCATTGATCTTGTCGCGGTGTTCCACAAGAAAATGTTCCTGTCCCGGAGATGGAATGATTGAAATGATCACATCCGGCGTCGCCGCATTCATTTCATTGATCACACCCTCGAGATCTCCGACACAGTTTTCCGTTGCCGCCGCCCCTGCTAACACCAGTTTCGGGTATTCCTCTCTGAGTTCCTGTGTAAATTCATCAACAGCTCCCTGTGTCTCTCCAATAATAAAAACAGATTTGCGGTTGCGCTCCACACGTTTCAAAAATTCATCTGAAAAATCATTTTCTTCTGTCTCGCGGATCCGCTGCATCGTATCGACTCCAGCCGCCTGCAGAATGCCTTTTTCTCCGATCACTGCCAGATCAAGAGAAGAAATAACCTCTTTTAACACAGGATCTGTTTCCGACTCGGTAAGCATCTGCATGGAAACCATCTCGATAACATTTAACACATTATTATCATACCAGGCTTCCACGCGCATGATTGCTTCCCGCACTGTATAATTGTCCAGTTGTATTCCAAGAATATCTATCTTCTTAATCATTTTACACCCATATTCATTTCCATATATTGAAAAAATATACGCGAACAGTATAGCAGACATGGGGTAATATTTCAAGAAATACTAACCGTATCTTATTTTTGCTCTGAATTTTTGGCTGTTGTAAACAGTTTCTTTAAGCAGCTATATGCAACCAGAACACCTAATATCATAAGTAAAAGTGCGACAATAAGCTGTAATCCATCCACTAAAAACGTTGCATTGTGTGCGGCAATATTTGATACCAGTGCAATCGTTTTCTGCACCAGGGCTGTAAATGTAACTGCCAGCATTACGAACATTGGTATGTAAAGTGTCCATCCGGTTCTTCCTGTTGTCTTTAAGAACACAGCCAGTGCGATCAATACCATTGCTGCAAGGAGCTGGTTTGCAGAACCAAATAACGGCCAGATATTATTGTATCCGCCAAGTGTCAGCAGATAACCGAAGAATAATGTGATCACTGTCGCAAAATATTTATTGGTCAGTACACGCTGTGCAGGTGTCATCTTTTCTGGATCGGTGCTGTCTCCATAAAACAGTTCCTGAAAAGACATACGTCCGATTCTCGCTACAGAGTCAAGTGATGTTAATGCAAGTGCCGATACACACATAGTCATAAATACAGTTGCAACCTGAACCGGAACACCAAGTTTCTCTAAGAAGCCGGCAACACCGGAAGAGAAAATTGCAAACGGTGTTCCCTCAGGTTTTGTTCCACCGACTGCAACGGCTCCGACAACTACCAGTGCCACAATACCAAGTAATGATTCTACTACCATTGCGCCATAGCCGATCATCGGCATATCTTTTTCATTGCTGACTGTCTTAGAAGAAGTACCGGAAGATACAAGGCTATGGAAACCGGAAACTGCACCACAGGCGATCGTAACAAATAATGTCGGGAATAATCCACTTCCATTTACATTAAACCCATTAAATGCATTTAACTGCATCTGCGGATGTGCAACGACAACTCCGACAACTGCACCGATAATCATACCGAGCAGCATAAATGTTGTCATGTAATCCCTCGGCTGCATCAGAAGCCACATTGGAAGAACAGATGCCAGGAACAAGTATGCCATGATGATGTAGATCCATGCTGTCTTTGAAGCATAGATTGGAAGTTTCATACCAACTGCAAACATCACAACTAAAAGAGCGATCGCAACAACTGCTTTTACCCATTCATTCATTTTTCCAACATGCTTCTGGATCACGCCAAAGATAACAGCTACAACGATAAATAACATCGAAATAGATGCTGCTGCTGAGTTTGCATAAGCAGTTCCTGCGCTGTCTAATCCGACACCATTAAATGTTCCTGCTACCATATCAGTGAATGCTGCGATAACAAGCAGTGTAAACAGCCAGCAGAACAGCATGAATAATTTTCGTCCTGTCTTACCGATATATTTCTCAATGATCATTCCCATCGATTTTCCTTCATTCTTTACGGATGCATACAGTGCGCCAAAATCCTGTACGGCACCGAAGAACAATCCACCGATGATCAGCCATAACAGAACCGGTACCCATCCAAACACGGATGCTAAGATCGGTCCAGTAACAGGTCCTGCTCCTGCGATGGAAGAAAACTGATGTGAAAATACGGTAAATTTTGATGACGGTACATAATCCTGTCCGTCCTCATGTGTATAGGCAGGTGTTTTTGCATTCGGGTCGATCCCCCATTTTTTTGCAAGCCACCTTCCATACAGCAGATATCCTGCTGCAAGTGCTACAATTCCAATTAAAACAATTACTAATCCATTCATAACCATTTACCGTCTGCAGATTGCAGACAACTCCTTTCTTTTTTTCAGATAAACAATTTTCAGTGCAATTTTTTACTCATGACAATAAATTGCTGCTCTGCAAACATTCTATTGTCATAAAGAACAAAGAGTCGCTTGCGACTCTTTCGCGCTCGAGCGGTGCTGTTTACAGCTAACTTCTACTCTGCGGGATGCGCATCCCGCCCGGAGGGCTTTTTAATTCATAGGATGTAATTTCCTATGAATTAAAAAAAGCTTTCGTCTTTCTGATGTTCACACATCCAAAAGACGAAAGCCTGTACTTCCGCGATACCACTTTTCTTGCCATGTTTCCATGACCTCTCTGCCCCGTCATATATCTGTCCACTTGTCTTTGTACAAATATCCCTAACAGGTCTCTCTGTAACGGGAGAGTTCCGGTGCCGCTTACTGACCTCATGGCTTTCAGCGTACTGCTCGCAGAGGATATTATCAAAAGATGCATGTCATTTTCCACCTGCCAATGACTCTCTGTGATGCATTGCCTTCCAATAACGGTATTCTGTTCACTGCATTTGTTCTATTTATCTGTATGCCACATAGTTTAACACTCTTTTTTGAAATGTCAACCTCTATTTTTACATTTTCCTTTTTTTAGATATCTTTTCTGAATTGTCAGACATTTTCCTTAATGTTTTCATCTTTTTTCATATTTGAAATGTCAATATGTTTTCCACAGTTTTTCATTTTATTGCAAACTTTATGATTTCTACACAAAACAAACATTCGGTTTTTTTACTATGTAAACCACTCTTTTGGGGATAAAAAATGTGGATAACGTGGATAACTTCGTGTATAACTTTATTTTTCCACGTTTTAAGTGCATTTTAGCAGTGGACAACTTTTGGGATAACTTTTCTTCTTTGTTTATTACTTTTTTGTGCCCCGATATTTTGTGCATGTTGTATATTCTGCAAAGAACAAAAAAACCTTTTTAATTCACAGGACAGAGACTGCTTTTGAGGCTATGAGTGAAAAAAAATAGCTATCGTCCTAAGACAATAGCTATTCTTCATATTTATGAATTAGAAAATTCTTCTTACACAGATCGGACTTCTGTAATTTACATTAGAGAACTTGATACCGCTAGACGGTGTACTTGCATGAACGATCGTGCCGCCACCGACATAAATAGCAACGTGACCACTGTAGCATACAATATCTCCCGGCTGTGCATTAGAAAGACTTACCTCGTATCCAACACCTCTTAATGCGCTGGAAGAATGTGGAAGTCCTACGCCAAATGCTGCATATACACTCATAACGAAACCGGAGCAGTCTGCCCCGTTTGTCAGACTGGTTCCACCGTATACATAAGGATTACCGATAAACTGTGATGCATAACTTGCAACTGCCTGTCCATTTGAGCTTCCTGCTGACGCATAACTCTTTGAACTTCCGGAGCTCTTTGAAGAAGATGACTTCCTGTCAGCTTTCTTTCTTGCTGCATTTGCTGCTGCATCAGCTGCCTCACGCTCTGCCTCTTCTTTTGCAAGTCTTGCTTTTTCTTCTTCCTTCGACTCTGCCTGTACAAACTCAATGTTGAAATCTACATAATCTTTATGTACCCAGCCGTCACCCTCTTCTGTTGTTACTTTAGCCCAGTCTTCTACAGATTCATCATCAATAACAACCAGATCATCACCAACCGGTACCTGTGTCAGAATGCTTGCATCTGTAGACGGCTCTGTTCTTACATGAAGTGTTGTGGTATTAACTTTAGCATATTTTGTGCTGACTCTTTTTGCCAGTTCTTCATCATTTGGTACTACATATTCACATTTTACATATCCGTCAACATTACCGGACTTGATACGATACCAACCATTGTCAGTTGTTTCAAGGATTGTTCCTGCGGAATTGTTATACAGCTTTCCAAGTACCTCGCTGTCCGTATTTGGTTCTGAACGAACATTTACATAATTATCTACCTGCGCGATTGCAATATCTGTATATTCCGAAGCAACAACCGGTGTATCATTCTCACTGACCTGCTCTGCCTGCTCTGCTGCCTTCTGGGCTGCTGCATCATTGCTGTCCGCAAGACACTGTGCCAGTGCCTGTGAAACACCTGCTGCCGGAGTCTGTCCCTCTGCGATCTCAACTGCAGTCACACTTGAAACGCCTGCGACCGGAGCTGCATATGTATTTAATCCAAAACTGCCAATGGATAACGCTCCTGCTAAAAGACAGCCTGTAATTCTTACCATTCTCTTCTTCATTTACGAAAAGCCTCCAACTGAGTTCTCATGTTTTCCACAACAAAAAACAGCTTAACACTGTTTTTATTGTTTGTTACGAATTTGTTACATTTATTACACGATTATTATAACAAAGGCATATTTCCATGTCAACCTGTATTCATCGTGAATTTTACTAAAATATTACATTCCTTTTTATTCAATTTTTCAAATAAAACAGCGAAAAATCATCATATTTCCAGGAAAAACAGTGTTTTTTTCCGGAAAATCATTGTCTTTTCTCATAAAAAGCTTGTTTTTTATGTTGATTATTGTCATAATAAGGTCACAATTAAGTTTTCAGGAGGTGCAGCATGGATATTTCAGGTATGACACCGGCACTTAGTGCATTACAGTCCTACGACGCAGGTTCTTCCGTCAGCCAGACCAGTCTTTCCTATGCCGTTTCAACCGAATTATTAAGTCAGCAGCTTGATATGACACAGGAGATGGGCACCGCTATGGTTCAGATGATGGAACGTTCCGTAACACCGGGACTTGGCGGAAATATTGACGTCTACATTTAAACAATATATATTCACGGATTATATGTTGTGCCGGCAAAATAGGAAAAATCCCGATACAGATGGAAACATATCCATTTGTACCGGGATTTTTCATGTTAACCTATGGTAACAGATCTGCTTACACAACGTGTAATCCATTGCTTTTTATTTTACAGCGATAGCTTCGATCTCAAGCATGACATCTTTTGGCAGGCGTGCAACTTCCACACAGCTTCTGGATGGAAATGCTCCGTCAAAAAATGTTGCATATACTTCATTGATTGCCCCGAAGTCGTTCATCTCTTTGATAAATACAGTTGTTTTAACAACGTTTGCCATACTGGTTCCAGCTGCTTCTAACAGGTTTGAAAGGTTAGTCAGTGCCTGTTTTGCCTGTGCCACAGAACCTTCCGGGATCTCACCGGTTTCCGGTACGACCGGAATAATACCTGATGTATAAACCATTCCGTTTACTTCGATTGCCTGTGAATAAGGTCCGATTGCTGCCGGAGCCTTGTCTGTGCTGATGACTTTTTTCATAAAATTCTCCTTCTTTCTGTCAATTTTTTCCTATCATAGCATATGCTTTTGAATTAATCAATTTTACGGATCGATTTTTCATTGATCTCAATCCTGCGCTCTTTATAAAGTCTTCCAACCGCTCTCTTAAATGCATTTTTGCTGAGTCCGGTCTCCCTTTTGATGACTTCCGGGGAAGATTTGTCTGTAAAAGGAAGCACGCCTGCAAATTCCTCAATGACCTGCATTACCTTTTCGGCATCTGCGTCCATCTGAAGATAAGCTTTCTGGCGCATAGTAATATCTAACTTTCCGTCCGGTTTTACATTGGTCACAGTCGCCTCAATGACATCACCGATACGCAGCATACTGTGATCTTCGAAAGCCGGCAGCATCGCAGAGTACTGATCGTCCACTGCTACAAATGTTCCAAAATTATCACTGAACTCATAGACACGGCCATTGACAATATCACCTGTATGATATGGTGATTCTAATGACAGAAGATCATACAAATGCTTCATGCTTGCACACAGACGTCTGCTCTTGTCAATATATAATGTCACTAAGACTTCATCCTCCGGCTGAACCTTAACCGTCATCTCTTTATATGGAAGAAACAGATCTTTTTCCAGTCCCCAGTCAAGAAATGCACCGATCTTTCCAACCTCTTTTACAGTCAGCACCGCAAGACCTCCCAATGTCAGCTTCGGTGTGTTTGTCGTCGCAATGAGCCGGTCCTTAGAATCCTTATAGAGAAACACCCGGAGTTCATCCCCGATCTTCGTTCCTTCCGGCACCTGTTTTTCCGGCAGTAACACGCGGGTTTCATCCTCCATGCGCTCTGCGAGATAAACGCCAAATTCTACTTTTTTTATCACAACAAGTTTCTGATATTCACCTAATCGCATTTTTATGATTGCCTTTCTTTTTTCTGAATCTGAAAGCAGATGATGGCATATGACGCCCCTTTTTCATCTGCCAAAGTAACTGTAATCTGTTTTTCTTCCATCGTGACAACCGGATACAGCATATCTCCTAACATTGCAGCTTTACGATACTCCGCACGAAGTCCACAGACAAAAACCTGTTCCGGCAGATATTCCTCCGCCACCAGAATGTATTTTCCATTATTCATATGATGGTTTGTATCAATGTAAAAACGGGAAACACGTACCGGTTCCTTTTCGACACTTTTTTGCACTGCCTCATCCGGTAAACTGATCTTACGATCTGCCCATTCTCCCGGTATTTCATCCCTGATCTCCGGTATATAAACTTCTTGCATCCGTTCCGATACCCGTGCCGGGCGCATTTTCTCAGTGTCCATAAATACCCACACCGAGTTTGCCTCTGCAAATATTTCTCCATCTTCTCCCTCAATGCAAAAGTTCCGGTACCCATAAAATCCACGGAATGCATACGGCCATGTACTGACCTTAATATGCTGTCCCATCTGCGGATATCGGTAAACTTTGATTTCCCAGGAAGATAAGATCCATGCCACCTGTTCTTTTGCAAGATAATCCACACCTACTCCAAAATCCTCTGACTCAAACGTACAACAATCCTGCAGATAATCCAATAATGACGGTAACGTCAGTTCCTTTTCACTATTTACTTCACTGTAACGCACACGGTTGCTAAAACTATACATACGATGCCTCGATTCCGGGTATTTGAAACGTCCATAACTGCTTTACTGTTTTTGTTCTTTTGTTATGCTACCACATTTTTCTGAGTTATGGTAGGGATATTCGAAATTTTCTGTCTGTGACCACTGGCTGTTGCGCCTCCCCGGGCAAAAAAATAACCTCAACAGTTCTCACTGCTGAGGTCTCATTAGCAGGGCTACAAGGATTCGAACCTTGAAATGACGGAGTCAGAGTCCGTTGCCTTACCGTTTGGCGATAGCCCTTTGTGTTATTTTGTTTTCAGCGTTTCGCGCCGTCAACAATAGCTATTATATATGAGTGAAATAAAAATGTCAACTGTTTTTTGAAAAAATTTTAAAAAATTTGCAATTTTCCTTCAACCATTGCATATAATACCATTTCACCCCAGGAAATATCAGCTTTTCCATTGGTTGCCTCGATAATTTCTTTTTCGGTCTGCTCCTGCATCTCAGATGGAACCATGAGAAGCAGCTCCACTTTTTCGGTATAAACGGTGTCGATGAGTGTCAGCCCGTTTTGTGCAACCAGATACTGTAATTTTCCAAGTCCGGTATAATCGGTTCCCACTGACAGTCTGCGTCCTTCCTTTTTATCAATAATGACGCTTGCCGCAAGCCCTTCCTGGACTGATTTCTGATATGCACGCACAAGTCCGCCTGTTCCAAGGAGTACTCCGCCAAAATATCTTGTGACGACCACAGCCACATTGTGGATATCTTCCCGCAGCAATACATCAAGCATCGGTCTTCCCGCTGTCTGTGCCGGTTCCCCGTCATCCGAGCAGCGGCTCATCTCCTGTCTGTCTCCAATGACAAAAGCAGAGCAGTTATGTCTGGCATCCCAGTATTTCTTTTTCATCTCTGCAATAAATGCAACTGCTTCTTCTTCTGATGAAACCGGACGCACCGTTGCAATAAATCTTGATTTTTTTTCTACAATTTCTGCCTCTCCACCGGAATATACTGTTTTCATACTCATTCCTCTCGTCACAAAACTTTTTATATTTTTATCAGTCAGATATTTCTACATATAAATAGGTATATTTTCATCTCTGATTCTTCGCGTGTTCCTATGGTATCATGTTTTTTTTTGAAATTCAATTCTTAAAAATAAATGAAGATCACCTGTATTTTCAGTTTTTCCTTTATTCCGACACATTTCTTTGCTATAATATGAAGATGGTTCATTTTGATTATAAAAAGGATTATAATTTCATACCTTATTTTTATTACAAAAAAGGAGACCTAACATGAATTATGGAAAGAAAAGTACGCAAAAGCGCGAAAAAGAATTAACTTCCAAAAGTACCATGATTCGCAAAAAGTTTTATGTGATTTTTTGTAAGTCGCTGCTTGTATGTGTATTTGCCGTCATGGTAATCGGCGCCTGCTCCGGTGTTGGAGTCATTCGCGGAATCATCGCCTCAGCTCCAACGATCGATGATATTGTTGCCACTCCTACCGGTTTCTTATCCACGGTTTTAGATGCAAATGGCAACCAGACTGCCACATTGGTTGCATCGGGTTCTAACCGGCGCGCCGTTACGATCGATGAGATACCAAAGAATCTGCAGCATGCATTCGTTGCCATTGAAGACGAACGTTTTTACGAGCACAACGGTATCGATGTAACAGGTATCATTCGTGCCGGCGTAAAAGGTGTCGCATCCGGTTTTCATTTCTCGGAGGGTGCCAGTACCATCACGCAGCAGCTTTTGAAAAATACCGTCTTTACCAGTTGGACAAGCGAATCTTCCATGGCTGACAAGTTTGAACGAAAGTTCCAGGAGCAGTATCTCGCCCTGCAGTTAGAAAAAGTGGTGGACAAGGACTGGATTCTGGAAAATTATCTGAATGCGATCAACCTCGGGCAAAATACTTTAGGTGTCGGTGTCGCCTCGGAACGTTATTTTGGCAAAGACGTTTCTGATCTTACTTTATCAGAATGTGCAGTCTTAGCCGCCATTACCCAGAATCCTTCCAAATATAACCCGATTACCAATCCGCAGGAAAATTCCAAGCGCCGCATGAAAGTGCTTAACAACATGAAAGACCAGGGTTATATCTCGCAGGAAGAATACGATGAAGCTGTTGCAGACAATGTTTACGACCGCATCCAGCTCGTCAACATTGAATCTGAAACCAACAGCATTAATTCTTATTTTGTTGATGAACTGACAGATCAGGTCATCCAGGATCTGGTGGAGCAGAAAGGCTACACTGAGACGCAGGCTTACAAAGCACTTTATCAGGGTGGACTTACGATCTACTCTACACAGGATCCGGAAATTCAGGCGATCTGTGATGATGAAGTGAATAATCTGGACAATTATCCGACTGCGCCGAAAGTATCGTTTTCCTATCGTTTATCTGTCCGCTCTGCCGACGGTTCCATATCGAATTACAGTGAACAGACGATGCTTTCCTATTATCAGTCTTCCAACAAGAGTTTTTCGATCAACTTTAACTCCGAAGAAGAGGCAGCTGCTGCAATTGAACAGTACAAAACGGACATCATGAAAGACGGTGATACGATCGTAAATGGAAGTGAAACCGTTACCTACACGCTTCAGCCGCAGGCAGCTCTTACGATCATTGATCAGAGTACCGGAAATGTCAAAGCATTAGTCGGCGGACGTGGAGACAAAACCGCCAACAAGACTTTAAACCGTGCAGCAGATACCACAAGACAGCCGGGATCTACTTTTAAGATCATTGCCGCATATGCACCGGCACTCGATGCCGGTGGTCTTACCCTTGCCTCCGTTCAGGATGATGCACCATACAATTACGGCAGTGGTCAGGGTGGTGCCGTTAACAACTATGACAACCGTTATCGCGGTTTCACAACACTGCGTGAGGCAATCACTAACTCCATCAATATCGTTACCGTAAAAACGTTAGCACAGATTGGTCCATCCCTCGGATATGATTATATCTGCGATTTCGGCATCACAACCGTCGGTCTGGATGAGAGTTCCAATGAGACTTTAGCACTTGGCGGTCTGACACATGGTGTTACCAACTTAGAGCTTACGGCTGCTTATGCAACGATCGCCAACAGTGGGACTTACATCAAGCCAAAATTCTACACTAAAATTTTAGATCATGATGGAAATGTACTGATCGACAATACTGAACCTGTCTCACACACCGTCTTAAAAGACACTACCGCATGGCTTTTAACCGATGCCATGAAAGACGTTATGACTCAGGGAACCGGTACCCCGGCTTACTTTGGAAGCTCTATGGCCCAGGCCGGAAAATCCGGTACAACAACCAAAAACCGTGATGCATTGTTTGCCGGCTTCACACCATATTATACCTGTGTTGTATGGGGTGGATTTGATGATAACTCGCCACAATCCGGCGGTCAGACCACTTATCCAAAGAAAATCTGGAAAGCGGTTATGAGCCGCATCCACGAAAATCTGGAATATCAGGATTTCACAAAGCCATCCGGGATCGTTACAGCCCAGGTCTGCAAGGAATCCGGAAAACTTGCAATCGCCGGTGTCTGTGATGCGGATCCACGCGGCAGTCAGGTCTATACCGAATATTTTGCTGAAGGTACACAGCCTACCGAATATTGTGACCATCATATCGTTGCAAATATCTGCAATGCTTCCGGTCAGCTTGCCGGTGGTTACTGCCCGGCAGATTCCATTTCCTCCAGAGTATTCGTCATTGGCGGAACGGTTGGAACAGAGGATACTCCATATCTTCTGACGGATGATTTTAAGAATAATACCTGTACAATGCACAACGAAGGAAATTCCACCTACCAGGGAACTTCTGCTTTCTCAGCAGTTCCAGGTGTAAATAATGATACTTCCGGCGGCACACAGGCTCCTGCCGACAATACCCAGCAGACACAGCCGCCTGCTAATAATTCCGGCGGGGATAATTCTGATAGCTCTCCTGCCGATACCGGCGGTACAGATAATTCCGGCGGAGGCAGTTCTGATAATACTCCTGCCAATACCGGTGGTACGGATAATTCCAGCGGAGACAACAACTCCGACGGAAATGGCGGGTGATCACTCATAAAACAAAAAAATACCGGGGCTCCTTTTCATGGAACTCCGGTATTTTTCTGTTTAGTAAACTAAAAATCTTTCGTCTATTTTTTTGTGGCAATTAGGACAATAACAAACCTTTTTTATTTTTCGCTTCCAGTTCTCTTTCATTCCCAATTTCTCATAACAAAACGGGCATCTGTTTCTGAAATATTCAGGTTCCTGGATTATTTTACCTTGTTTCATCTTTTTCCCTTTTCTATTAGGCTCCTGCCTTAAGTCTAAGTGACACTTTACCTGTTTCAACTTCTACATTATATCCTCTAAATATTCCAATAATGGTAGCTATTCCTAATATACTTATTACATAAATTGCGACATTAGCTTCTGCTGCCTCTACAACTCCTCCTGCAGTTAATGCACTAACAGTTAATACGCCACCTCCCGGCACTGCTGCTAACGATGTTAGTAATGCTATGATTGCAGCGATTTTTACCGATGAAAGTTTCCCCATCCATTTCATCTTCTTTGCCAGATCCCCCTGAACTTCAATATATGGCTCCTTACGTTTAATTGCTGTCTTTAATTCTTCTTTTGAACTGACCACAACTTTATTGATATTATTTTTCTTTTTTCCAAACATAATTTTCCATCTCCCATAAAGTATATTTTTATTACACCTATCCCTTTTTATTTTCACTATGTTCTTTGCGGATTGTTCCTATCCTTTTATCGGATCTGGTATCCCGTCCATTACTATTACGAAAAGTTCCCGGCGGAAGTCCATGTTTCTTTTCAAATGTACCTACCGTACAGTCACTTCTTGTTTTTCTCGTTTTTTTATCAGCCATATTACACCTTTCCCTTACTTCATTCTTTTTTTAATCTTACATCTTGAAATGAACCTTTTAATTCACTGGCAACTTCTACAATATTTTCCGGATCTTCACCTTGTGACATTCTGAAAAAGTCATCAGCTACTACCCATCCTAAAAATTCCGTTAATGCCGCAGCCGTAGATCCACTTATAATTCCACCTATTAACGTGCCAACTCCCGGAATCATTTTTAACAATCCTGAAGCAACGGAACGTCCCGCTTGTTGTGTTAATGCAACTCCAGCAATTGATTTTGCCGCTGCTTCTGACAAAGAGATATCGAATAAGTCACCTATTTTTATAATCATACCTATCTGTGCTGCTGTGATAGGTATTGCATCAGACATTGGTATCGGTATAAGTCCTGCCACTGCCGATGCACCAGTCGCTGAATGAATGATTATATTGCATTTCCTTTTCAATTCTTTTGGCATGTTCACTTTTGGTTTGCTCATATTTCTTCCTCCCTCGTTTTGCCTTATATAAAATTTAAAATTTTATACAATCTCATCTTTTGCTTCCCTCAATATCTGCCTCACCCTGCTCTCTGAATACCCGTATTTTCTTGCCAGGGCATGTACATTTTTCCCATTATACTCGGAACAGATTTGCTGCATTATGTACGTCTTCGAATAAAACTTTAGCGGAAACATTAACTGTAATCCTTTAAAATGACTATATATTTTATAAGCATTTTCAACGCCAACCGTTTCAGCCAGGTCCTTATATACTCCAGCCAGATCTTCCGAAGTAACTTCCGTCATACTTTCCAAGCATATCACCTCGCATGTAAAATATTTCTTTCATTATATTGGGTTTGCATTGCAAATTACAGTTATAGATTGCATTGCAATTTCTACTTGTAAATTACAATTTCAGGTAAAGCAGTTTAAACCGTAACGGGTTCAAACTGCCACTACTGTAACCTGGGGTATCGCTATTTTTATTATTTCTGTTTTTCCTGCAGCTTACTGCGCACCATTTTTTTGAATTTTCCATAAAACCCATACCAATAATCATACTGATAAAAGGTGTCTGCCGTCTTATCATAGATCCATATGTTTCTTCTCAGGCTGTGTCCGCCCTGGCTGGAGCAGGAGCGCATCTGATAGTTTCCATCTTTTGTATAAATCATTTTATCAAAAAGGATTCCTCTTTTTATGACTTTCCAGATCTGTTTGTACTCTTCTTCTGTCTCCGCATTTTGTATAAAATGCTGATCTACCAGATCCACCATCTCTTCACGGCTTACGTGGATTGTATTTAATTTTCCTTTGCTTACCTTACTCACCAGTTTATCTTCGATTGTCTGCTTCATAATCTGTTTACTCCTTCTTTTCTGTTATCTTGCGATTGCTCTTATTCCCAATCCCGGATCTATTTGAAAAAAATGCATTTTAAAATCGCAATCGGTATCAGTATCCAGCCAAACATCATACCGATCAGAAATTTTTTCATGTAATGCACATAAGCGGATGAGTAATATACAACTTTTCCCTCATACAATACCTTGTTTGTTGCCCAGTAGGATGCTGCTGCATAAATAATTAAAATAACTGTTTCCATGTTTTTTCTCCTGTTCTAAACTTTTTTTGTAAATTTCAGTGGTATGCAATCGTATTTTTTACATATTTTATTAACCATCTCCAGCTTCTGGCAGTGATACAATGCCCAGATAAAAATGGTATCTCTCCTGTCTCTTGCATACAATTTAGGCATATTCTTTTTTTCTAAAAGTGACTGTGTGTTTTCATAGCCTATTTCCATTTGAATAGCATCTGCTATCAGCCGGTCCCGTTCACTTTCAAGTTTTAACATTCACCATATCACCCCTCCTTATTTTCTGTTTGTAATCTGTTCCTTTGATGAACTTATCATATACAATTTCCGTCACCAAGTCAGTCCGATGGCATCGGTCTTTTTCCTGGATATTATTTTTCATTTCAGATGTAATCCGAGTTTTTTTATGTTATACTTATATGTGATTTTCGCTATATGCTAATTTTATGGAGTTTACTTATGGGAAAAATAACAGATATGAATACACGCGCTTTGGAAAACGCGGAAAATTATGACGATGCCAAGCTCAACGGTCTGTTCGACGCAAAAGAATTTTGTACTGAACTTTCTAATCTCATTAATTCTAAAGGGCTGAAAATTGATGAAATTCTTGACCACTGCTATATCAGCAGATCATATCTTATGGATATGAAAAATCCTTCGAAAAACATACAGCCAAAGAGAAATAAAATACTTGATCTGTGTCTTGGAATAAATGCATCTAAGGAAGAAACAAATACGCTCCTGCGGTTAGCACACTATCAGCCATTAGATTCCCGCGGAGAAAATCTTGACCGGATCATTATCTGGGGACTGGCTCAGAAGAAAAATAACGAAGAAATCCGTTCTAAATTATACGAATACGGTTATACAGAGTTTTTGGAACAATAGACTAAATGAACTATAATATTAACGTGGAGAAAATTTAAGTGAATGACCTTGACCGACAAATTTTAGAAAAATATTATACGATTGATGAAGATTTAACAGCGGCATATCCCGATAAACCATACAGGGTTTACACTGCTTGGACAGAGCATGATTTTTCTCCTGTAATTTTAAAAGAAATGGATGAAAAACGTGCAAATATCTATATGGCTTTGTCAGGAACATGGAATCCACATGTTGCTGATGTTTATTCTGTTCTCCGCCTGGAAAATAGCTTTATCACGCAAGGTGATTCAAAAAAACAGATGTATCTTGCCATAACCGAATGTATCTGTAATAAGGCAGAAAATGGTCTGGATATGACGCTTACTAATTACATAAAAACCTATGGTGTTTTTGATGAACTGTCAGCCTTAAAACTATGCATTCAGATATGCGACGGACTGCGTGATATTCACCGGCTTGGATATATCCATAAAGACTTAAAACCTGACAATATTATGGTCTGCGATACACCGGACAAATCCGGTCTTCCCCTGCTTAAGATCATTGATTTCGGAGTCTCCGATATAGCAGAGAACATTCAGGAGACAACCATCATCAAAACACATATAGAGGATGCCGGAACAGAAGGATATAACCCCCACGACAAAAAGATCACTTCCCGCTGGGATGTTTATTCCATCGGATGTATTTTGAATTTTATACTTACAGGACATACCCCAGATATGGATTCCTATAAAAAATCAACGGCGATCCATAATATCATTGAACGCGCAACAGATGACTTCTCATTGCGTTATAGTTCTGTAACCGAACTTTCCAAAGTACTATCGCACGAAGCAGGGATCAGCTTATGGGACAGACTGCCCCTTTTGCGTTCAATTCCCGGTTACCGGTCGCATACTCTGTGGAAGTCTTTTATTGCAACATCCTATTATTTACTTCTTATTTATTTACTGGGTGATGCATTCATATCAAGACCTGCTTTTTTATTAATTGTAATTCCTCTATGGTTTTTTCTTCCTATGCTCACAGTATTTGATCCATTCCGCATTATTCCAAGAATCAACTTTCTCCGTAAGTTCAGAAAGAATCCTTATTTTTTAATACTTTCCAAAACCATTGCCGTGATCGTATATTTTATTTTATCTGTCATTTTAATCGAATTATTTACCTAAAGGAGACTGTCCATGGAAAAAGATGTAAAAAAAAATGAAATACCTGCATGTGACGATTTTTCACTTATGTCCGGACAGATCGCAAGAAATGAGTTACAGCACTCTAATACTGAAACCACAGAGATACTTTCGGCGCATAAAAATATATTTACTCAGAATAAAATTTTGTCCAAACGGAAAACCGGATATCATTCTCCACTTGCCATCAGCAATTTTCAATATTATATCAATCTGAATAAGCGGAAATTATTCCATTTGGGTTCAACCGTTCTGGTCATGATCATCTTTCTAACCGGTCTGCTCTCAGGTATCCTGCAATTACACAGTTTTTATACAAGATTTCATAATTTTGATGCGTCCGATGAAACACTTGAAGCAGCAATTAGCTATATTGATAACAAGGATTATTCTGCTGCGATACCAAGACTGACCTACCTGCTCAATTCGGGCTGGGATGGCTACACGTTATATCAGGAGTTATCCTCTGCATACTATTCTGCCGGAAATGATAATGCTTCTGCTGATACGACCTGCGACTTTATCATAAATCATTACGGCACCGCGAACTGTACCAACTTTACAGACGCTTTTCGAAGTCTTTGTGAAGATACCGGCGGCACCACCGGCAATACTGCTGCAAGAGTGGAAAATATCCTCACAGAGTGCCAGAAATATGCTGAGTTATATTATCAGATCGAAAAAGAATTATATTCCGGTCAGAATAAAAAAGCCCTGTATGACTGTGAACTGTTAAAAAATTCCGGGGCTGACTGCTTTTATTTTGCATGTTTATATTCCACTGCCCTTGTGGAAACAGATCATATAGATGACGCTTATCACTATATCATATCATTTGTACAGGACGACTCCACATATCAGGCAAAGTCTGTTACGACAGATCAACGTAAGCTGTTGTTAAATTATATCAAAGGATATGTCCGTTCCGAAAAACGGGTAATCTGCGAAAATTATATAAATTATGCGTTAGATGATCTGAATCTGGATCTGCATTCCGGTCTGCAGTATTCTTCACCGGATACAAAATTGTCAACGGACGATGTCGCTGCCGCCCTGAAAGACAGACTGGGAACTCAATATATGTATCTGAATCCCCTTGACAGTATTTCTGTTTCAGATACAACCACTTTATTATATGGACATGAATGCTACTATGCCATAGTAAAACACATAGGGAAAGACACCACATGTGAAAATTACTTTTTTTATGATACTGTTTATGGTTATATTTATATGTTTTTAGATGGAAAGTATGTAAATATTTTAGAAAATGAAGGACTTGAACAAATGTTAACAGAGTATGCTCCCTTAACCTCTTCTGACATACTTGGGACTTATAAAAATTCTGCCTGTGACAATATTTGCATCAAAGTAACCGATTTCAACAAAGCAGATACCGATACGAACGGTCAGATTTCATTTTCTGTCATAGACACCAGCACGAATGAAGTACTGCTTGATATCCAAAATGCAGATTTTACTTCCACATATGCCTGTATTTCAACAGACGATATTGATTTCACTCTAATCTGGGGAAGTGAGGTAGTTCTTTTGATTCGTTCCGATTACACACAAAACTATACGGATCTTCCCGGAAGATATGAAAAAATATAATGGGAGCATCCCAAAGTTTGTGTAAACCTCCAAACTGATGTAAGATAAAATTACTCAGTTTGGAGGTTATTTTTATGGCAAGAAGAAAAGACAGCCCACAAAAAGCAGCAATGAGAGAAATGATGCGTGACTATCTGAAAAATAATGATATCAGCATCAAAGATGGCACCGATGTTAACAGCATCATGCGTGACATGATGTCTGTCATTTTGGAAGGTGCTTTGGATGAAGAACTGGATGAAGAATTAGGATATTCCAAGTATGATTATCGTAACAAAGAAACAGACAACAGCAGAAACGGTCATTCCAGCAAAACTATGCACACAAGCTATGGAGATATGGATGTAGCTATTCCAAGAGATCGTAACGGTGAGTATGAGCCTCAGCTAATCAAAAAATATCAGAATACTGTGACTCAGGACATGGAAGAAAAAATCCTTTCCATGTATGCAAAGGGAATGACTACCGGAGATATCGAATCTCACATGCGGGAACTGTATGATATTGATATTTCTGACAGTACCATCAGCCGGATTACGGATAAAATCCTTCCAATTGTAAAAGAATGGCAGGAACGTCCGTTGGAAGAAGTGTACGCTGTCGTATTTATGGATGCTATCCACTATCATGTCCGAAGTGAAGGACGCATTGTAAAACGTGCAGTCTACATTGCTCTTGGCATCGATATGAACGGAAAAAAGGACGTTCTTGGTATGTATGTTGGAGAAAACGAAAGCGCCAAGTTCTGGCTCTCCATCATGAATGGACTAAAGAACCGCGGAGTTGAAGATATCCTGATAGCATGTGTGGATGGACTAAATGGATTTCCACAGGCAATTGAAGCTGTTTATCCAAAAACAGAAATCCAGCAGTGTATTATTCATCAGATCCGTAATTCAACGAAGTTTGTTTCCTACAAAGACATCAAAAAGCTGATGGCTGATCTGAAGCTTGTATATGCGGCTCCAACGGAAGAAACAGCTTTAAATGAGTTAGAATTGTTCAAAGATAAATGGGATTCCAAGTACCCGAAAATCTATAAATCCTGGCATGATAACTGGGCAACCCTGTCCACATATTTCAAATATCCGGAGGCAGTAAGACGTCTAATTTACACCACAAATGCCATTGAAGGATTCAATCGTCAGCTCCGTAAAGTGACCAAAAGCAAGACCGTTTTTCCGTCAGATGACAGCCTTTTGAAAATGCTGTATCTGGCAACTATGGATATCACGAAAAAATGGACCGGACACAGGCAGGACTGGGGGCAGATCCACTCCCAGCTTGAAATCTATTTTGAAGAGCGTCTGATCGGACGCAATCTGTAAAACCAGCTTGTTTTGGGCAGGTCTTATTGACATGCCCAAAAACTCCTGTATAATGCAGATATGGGCAGAACCTAGAAAATCAGCTCTGCCCATTTGTAACTATTCACAAATCTTATATCAGTTTTTAACGTTTACACAAAACTTGAAACGGTCTCAATATAATAGAGCAGGGGGTAGCTTTATCGCTGTCTCCTGCTCCTACTGATATTCTGCAAGTTTTATCCGAAAACTTCCTGCCGCATTATACGTGGTCTCTCCCTGCCGGAAATACAGATAACATACACCATTCTCCACATAAAATCCATAGTCTTCTGCCTTGTATCCCTGCAGCATTTTCATATACGTTTCATCATATATCTCATTTTTCTTTAAAAAGTCTGATGTTGTTTCATATGCATATTCGCAGCTTTCCTCGTCAGATTTTTTTAATATATCTGCTATCGTGATTTCATTTCCATTTTTATCCATGTTTACTGCTTCAAAATCTGTTTCATTAACTCCTCCGGCAAACCATTTTGTCTGATATAAAATACTGACATAATCTTCCCAAAACTCAATATTCTGCACTTCACAGGTATCATAATAGGGAAACTCTCCTTCTCTGTAATCACTTTTCATCCCATCAGCTTCCTTTACCTGCCCTTTCAGATTTTCATACTGACTTTGAAATTCAGCAGTCTTTTTCTCTATCACTTGATTGCATGCCAGATATTCACTGTCCCCAAAAACGACTTTATCATAATAACCATATACCACAGCTTGCCCAAGAGAATTTTTTATATCACCGCCTTCGATTCGCTCTATCGTATATCTGTCATCCTCCACTGAATTTTTTTCCTGATCATTGGCATAAAATACTGTATGTTCTTTGACTTGTGCTCTTCTATATGCAAAAAAACTTACTCCTAAACAAATAACCAGTAAAAGAAATATTACTTTCTTTTTCATTTGTATTTTTTCCTTCCTCATACTATATCTGCATACCCATTTCACCAGACATAATACCATTTCCTGGCATATCTTTGAATATATACTTTGATTTTTCTAATTTTTCATACGCAAAAAAATCCTCTCAACCATTGATTTTCCTATATACTAACTAAGGGGATACATTTTTTCGCATTTTCCTTAGTTTCTGATTTGATAAAAGCCTTTATTTTCGGCATTTTCTGATTATCTGTCGTTTTGTTCTAAACTGAATTTCCCAGTCAGATTCCCAGACAAATTCCCAGACTATTTTCTGGCTGTCTTTCCATATCCGTTCTATTCAAAATGATATTCATCCTGACTTCCAACCCTGTTACATCTTCTGACGCTTCCCTTGTCACACGTAACCTATATTGCATATTCCTTTAACAGCCTTTCGCGAATTTGTCTCATTGCTTCTTCATGTGGAATGGTATTCCCCTGTTCCATATCATCAATTCCTTTATCCAATTCACGAAAGAGTTTTTCTTCCTGCTCGCTATATTTTACAGTTTCCTGTGCTAATGGTGCCATAAAATCATTCCTGTCCTGGCTTACTTACAGCTTTTTCAAGATATTCCTCTACCAAACGTATAATTTCTTCCGCTGCCTCTATTTGTTCTTCTGTATCGCTTTTTACTGCAATATAAAAAACATCATAATCACTGGCATGTCGTATTTCCTGTGCCTCTGAAATCATTCGACCTATCAGACATTTATCTCTATCCCTTCCTTTGCCACGTTATTATAAAACGGGTAATTCGGTATCCAGATTTTAAAATGCTCTGCATTCTTTACAATCGGCATAATCTCTGAGTCATATTTCTCATTGATATCATAGGTATAATCTCTTACCGCTCTCATATATTGATGTATCATATCATCATCACATTTTACCAATATCATAATATCTATATCGGAATCAAGACGGTTATCCCCCCTCGCATAAGAGCCATACAAAATCGTTTTCTCATAATCACACCCAAAAATGTTTTTTATTCCTTTAACATATTCTCTCAAAATATTAGATATACTTACTGGCATTCCGCTTCCCCCTTTCCTTCTGCATTCCTATTTAAAATTATAATGGAATCTCTGCAACTATTCAATAGACTTGTTATCAGCTTTCTCTGTCTGAATCGACATTGTTACTGTTCACTCGCAAGCTTGACACTTGCTGTCAAGCTGTGCGCCAAAGACTATATCATGCCAGATTACAGCCCCATGCATCGAAGATGCATTTAAAATGGGCTGTAATCGTTACTGCTCACACAGTATGTGTGAACAGTAACTCGACATTTACGGGTTTTCCCTTAGTATTTACAAATAATAAGTTTTCAAACTCGCCCTTTATATCTTCTTGTATTGGTTTAACAATAATTTTCCGTAACTCTAACTGGCTTTTTATCGCTTTCTCTGCCTCTGGTACTAATATCAACAGTGAAAACCCCGAAGTCGCCTTCGGGGTTTTCACTGTTGATGTATATACTAACTAAGGGGATTAGATTTCACCAATCTAATCAAATTAGATTAGTGCATATTAATGTAACTCTCTGGATACGAAATCCGGATAACCTGACTCTAATCCATGCTCAGTGGAATCAAGTCCCTCAATTTCTTCCTGTGCAGTTACACGGAGACCGATCGTTTTCTTTAAGACGGTAAATACGATTCCCATTGTAATGATCGTCCAACCCGCGATGCAGAGGATACCAAGTAACTGGATCAGAAGATGATGTACACCACCACCGTAGAACAGACCATCTTTATAATCAAAAAGTCCTACTGCGATCGTTCCCCAGATACCGTTACAGCCATGTACTGCAACTGCACCAACCGGGTCATCTACTTTTAATTTATCCTCAACAAAATATACTGCTACGCAGACAAGCACACCTGCGATCGCACCGATAATAAAAGAACCGATCACATCTACATTTGCACAGCCAGCAGTAACTGCTACAAGACCTGCAAGAGAACCATTTAACGACATTGAAACATCCGGTTTACCATTTCTGATCCATGTATAGATCATTGCTGTACAGGTTGCTACTGCAGGAGCAACAGTCGTTGTAGCAAAGATCTGTGATAACTGCATCGTATCGGTTGCTGCTGCACCGTTGAATCCATACCATCCAAACCAGAGAATGAATACGCCAAGTGCACCGATCAAAATATTATGTCCAAGAATTGGTCTTGGTTTTCCGTTTTTGTCATATTTTCCGATACGAGGTCCTAACATTGCTGCACCGATGAAAGCTGTGATACCACCTACCATATGGATACATGCAGAACCAGCAAAATCTGTAAATCCAAGATCAGTAAGCCATGGCGTTCCGCCCCATACCCAGTGAGCTTCGATCGGGTAAACACATAAGCTGATGATAAAACTGTAAATACAATATGTAATAAATTTGGTACGCTCTGCCATTGCGCCGGAAACGATCGTTGCTGCCGTTGCACAGAATACCAGGTTAAATACAAATCCGGACCAGTCTGTCTCCCCAAAATGAGCAAATGGGTTTAAACCCCAGCCGATGAATCCGCCATCTCCACATAAGAGATTGTATCCTAACAGATAAAATGCTACTGTACCAATACAAAAATCCATCAGGTTCTTCATCGTAATATTACCTACATTCTTTGATCTGGTAAAACCAGCCTCAACCATAGCAAATCCACATTGCATAAAAAATACTAACGCTGCACCCATAAGGTACCATACACTCATATCCATAATCAAATCCTCCTTGTTTTCCTCGTTGTTTTGCGAAGAAATAAAAAAAGATAATCACGACCCCAGGTTCTCCCTGTGTCACAATTATCTCCTTTGATAATAATTTCTTCCTGATTCAATTTTTTTCATAATATTTTATTCCTGATCCGTTCCCTGATTTCGCAGATGACTCCTCATTTCATCCACAAAGCCTCTTACAGTGCGTCTACACCACGCTCACCTGTTCTGATACGGATCGCATCTTCTACCTCATACATAAAAATTTTACCATCACCGATATGACCGGTATTGATCTGCTCAACGATCTTGTCGATCAGCTTTGGAGCGACCTCATCTGCCACGACTGTCTCCACTTTTATTTTCGGTAACAGATTGACTGCATACTCTGCACCACGGTAATTTTTGATAATACCTTTCTGATTACCGTAACCCATGCTGTTTACAATATTAAGACCATTTACTTCTTCACTGTCAAGCAAAGCCTTAAGATCCTCTAATTTTTCAGGTTTGATAATAATCTCTAACTTCTTCATCCCAATCCTCCTTGTTTTGCGGAGCAAAATGCGACTGCCTTTGCAGGAGCAGAGGATTTTCCTCCTTGTTTTCCGAAGGAAAATGCGAGCCCATTGGCGAGCAGAGTATTTTCCTCCTTGTTTTTCGAAGAAAAATGCGACTGCCTTTGCAGGAGCAGAGGATTTTTCTCCTTGTTTTGCAGATTTCTGCGGTAGTGGCAGCGATTTTTCTACTGCCACTTCCACACAAAATCTAATTTTTACATATCTGCCGTTATTGTCGGAAAATCTTTATACCTCGAATAACAGATCACCATAAGATGGCATTGGCCACATGGATTTGTCTACTAACATCTCAAGTTTATCAATCGGTGCTCTTAACTCATCCATTGCTGTCTTAACTTCATCTCTATAGTATACAGCCTGATCTCTGCCTTCTTCCATCTCTGCAGCTTTTTCCGTTACTACCTGTAATTTTGCCAGTGCCTTCTTGGAATCAGCCAGTAAAGAGGAAACCTGTGTCAGGATCTCTGTCTGTGCGCTGATATCTGCACCACATGCTGCTTTTACGGAAGTGATCGACTCCGCAAGTACGGTTGTGTATTTGATAACAGCCGGAATGATCTGCTTGGTTGCGATATCAATTGCAGCTCTTGCCTCGATGTTAATCTCTTTTGAGTATGTCTCATACTCGATTTCAACACGGGAGTCTAACTCTGCCTTTGTAAATACTTTGAATTTTTCAAATAATTTCACAGATTTCTCTGTATTTAATGCAGGGATCGCATCTACCATGGAACGGATATTTGGAAGTCCGCGTCTCTCAGCTTCTGCTACCCACTCATCGGAATAACCGTTTCCGTTGAATACGATTCTCTGATGCTCTGTTGCATATTCTTTGATCAGATCATGTACTGCCATATCAAAATCATCTGCTTTTTCAAGAACATCACATGCCTCTGAAAATGCCTCTGCAACGATTGTATTTAATACAACGTTCGGCTGAGCAATAGAATCCTGGGAACCTACCATACGGAATTCAAATTTATTACCGGTAAATGCAAACGGTGATGTTCTGTTACGATCTGTCGCATCTTTCATAAAATCAGGAAGTGTCTTAACACCTGTCTCTAATTTCTGTCCAGCAAGACTGTGTGTAGCTTCGCCTGTGCTGATCAGCTGTGATAATACATCCTGAAGCTGCTCTCCTAAGTATACGGAAACGATTGCTGGCGGTGCCTCGTTTGCTCCTAATCTGTGGTCGTTTCCAACATCTGCTGCGGACTCTCTTAAAAGATCTGCATGTTTGTCAACTGCCTTTAAGATACAGGTAAGTACTAATAAGAACTGTACATTCTCGTGTGGTGTCTTACCTGGCTCTAACAGGTTGATTCCATCATCCGTTGTAATTGACCAGTTGTTATGTTTACCAGAACCATTGACACCTGCAAATGGTTTTTCATGAAGCAGGCACTGTAAGCCATGACGTCCGGCTACTTTCTTTAATGTCTCCATTACCAACTGGTTGTGGTCTACTGCAATGTTAGCCTGTGCGTAGATTGGAGCTAACTCATGCTGTGCAGGTGCAACTTCGTTGTGCTGTGTCTTTGCGCTGACACCTAATTTCCAGAGTTCTTCGTTTACATCCTTCATGAATGCTGCGATTCTCTCACGAATCGCACCGAAGTAATGATCGTCCATCTCCTGACCTTTTGGAGGCATTGCACCGAATAAAGTACGACCGGTAAAGATAAGGTCTTTTCTCTGTAAGTATTTCTGTCTGTCTACGATGAAGTACTCCTGCTCCGGTCCAACAGAAGGAGTAACTTTCTTTGATGTCGTATTACCGAATAATCTTACAAGACGTAATGCCTGCTCATTGATAGCTTCCATAGAACGAAGAAGCGGTGTTTTCTGATCGAGTGCTTCTCCTGTGTAAGAACAGAAAGCTGTTGGGATACAAAGTGTTGCGCCTGCTGCATCCTGTCTTACGAATGCCGGTGAGGTACAATCCCAGGCTGTATATCCTCTTGCCTCGAATGTAGCTCTCAAACCACCAGATGGAAAAGAAGATGCATCCGGCTCACCTTTGATCAGCTCTTTACCGGAAAAGCTCATTAATACCTTGCCGTTCTCCATCGGTGCTGTGATGAATGAATCATGTTTCTCTGCTGTTACTCCGGTCAGTGGCTGGAACCAGTGAGTATAATGTGTTGCACCTTTTTCGATTGCCCATTCTTTCATCTCATGTGCAACAACATCTGCTGTTTCAAGGTCTAACTCGCGACCTTCCTGAATTACTTCCTTTAACTTCTTGTAAACCTTCTTTGGCAGACGCTCCTGCATCACTGCATCATTGAATACGTTCTCGCCAAAAATCTCTGCTACATTTAAGTATCCTGTTTCGCTCATGTTCTACATCCTTTCTTCTTCACCGGTCTAATCCCCTGAGACTATTCCCTGCTTTTTTGAACAAATGTAAGAGATCTTAAATTCTCATTTCTTATTGTACCTTGAAAGTGGATGAATGTCAGTAAGAAATTTCTCCTATATGGCTTTTATGAGAAATTGTGTGACAACTTCTTACAAAAAAAGAGCATTCCAAGCTACTTGGAACGCCCTTGTTCATCTCTCACATTTGTTTTGTTGAACTTAAGATAATACTTTTCTCTCCAAAATGCAAGAGAAAAATTTTACTTTTTTATCATTTTGCTATATTGAACAATAAATTCATGTAAAGTCTGAAATCTTTGTTAAATATAACATTATGGAAAGTGGACTTCCGTCTGTGCGACAATATTATTCAGCTTTGCCAACAGAACCGAACAGTTCCATTTTCTCTTTTACAGTAGCTTTGATAGCTTCTGCACCCGGAGCTAATAATTTACGCGGATCAAATCCTTTACCCTCTAAATCTTTACCAGCTTCGATATATTTACGTGTAGCATCTGCGAAAGATAACTGGCACTCTGTGTTAACGTTGATCTTAGCTACTCCAAGGGAGATTGCTTTCTTGATCATGTCTTCCGGAATACCTGTACCTCCGTGAAGTACTAACGGCATCTGGCCTGTTAATTTCTGGATAGAATCAAGAGTCTCGAAGCTTAATCCTTTCCAGTTTGCCGGATATTTACCATGGATGTTACCGATGCCTGCTGCAAGCATGTCCACGCCAAGATCTGCAACTCTCTTGCACTCTTCCGGATCAGCGCACTCGCCCATACCTACAACTCCGTCTTCCTCACCACCGATAGAACCAACTTCTGCCTCGATGGACATTCCCATTGCATGGGCAACGGATACGAGCTCTTTGGTTTTCTCAACGTTCTCATCGATTGGGTAATGAGATCCGTCGAACATGATGGATGTGAATCCTGCTTTGATACATTTATAGCATCCTTCGTAGGTACCATGATCTAAGTGTAATGCAACCGGAACTGTGATGCCTAACTCATCATGCATAGCTTTTACCATAGCTGCTACAGTACCGAAACCTGTCATATATTTTCCAGCGCCTTCAGAAACACCTAAGATAACCGGGGATCTTAACTCCTCTGCTGTAAGCAGAACAGATTTTGTCCACTCCAGGTTGTTAATGTTGAACTGACCAACTGCATAGTGACCAGCTTTTGCTTTGTCTAACATTTCTTTTGCAGATACTAACATATGCTATTCCTCCATAAAATTAATATTTTTACCCTATGGGTATTATATATTACTTCTTTCAAAAAATAAAGTTAAATTTATAACAATCTTAATCATTTGTTTCCCGGAACCATAATATCAACAGCACGGCAGATATTTTTTACGACAACTTCTTCGTGTGCCCCGCCAAATTCGCCGTCTAACGTCCACGGAACTTCCTCTCTTACAAGGAACTTTACTTCATTAGATTTAAATGAATAAATCATATCTGTGTCATCCACAAGATTGATCAGAGATGCGATAATTTCGTTGAGTTCAATCGGATTGCGTGGTTTTTTGATCAGGGTAACCTCAAACACGCCATCGTCTAAGCGCACATCTTTTCCGGTCATTCCCTTAAATCCACCCACCGATGTGGAATTGCTGATCATTCCATAGATAAATTCATCCTGGATACGCACATTATTATACTCAACCTGCATGGTAAACGATGGGATATCATGCAGACTGCGCATTCCTTCCAGAATATATGCTGCATGTCCAAGTACATTTTTCCATTCCTGGCTTGTCTTATAAGAGACCTCCGTAAAAAGTCCGAAAGCTGCCACATAGACAAAATAATCATTGTTAAATGCACCGATATCACACGGAAATGCTCTTCCATTCACTGCTGCATCTGCTGCCTTTACCATATCCTTTGGAATTCCAAGTGAAGTTGCAAAATCATTGGTGCTTCCCGCCGGAATATATCCTAACGGTACAGTAAGTCCTTTATGCATGATACCACTTACCACTTCATCAAGCGTACCGTCTCCTCCGCTGCATACAACAAGATCATATTTTTCTGCATCTGTTTCCACTTTATGTATCGCATCTTCCGGTGCCTGTGTCGGATAAATTGTTACCTCATACCCTGCCTTCACCATGGTATCCACGATATCCATAAGCTGGTTTTTAATCTGCGCTTTTCCAGAAAATGGATTGAAAATAAATAATAGTGTTTTCTTTTCTTCCATAAGTTTCCTACACCTGTCCTGTTATTTTGTCAGAAATTCCTCGATTGCTGCGATTGCTTCCTGTTCATCCTCGCCCTCAGCATCGATCACAACTTCTTCACCATTTAAAAGAGCCATGTTCATCATTCCCATAATGCTTTTGACATTCACTCTCTTGTTGTCAGCAGATTCCATATAGATCCGGCTTGAAAACTGATTTGCCTTCTGCACTAAAAGTGCGATCGGTCTTGCTTCCATGTCGTTTTGCATATTTACCACTACACTCTTTTTCATGATATCCTCCATTCCTGTTTGCTCTGTTCTCAATTCTAAGAGCATGTCAAGTTCGTATGTGAAAATATTATTTTTCACACGGTTCTTTCCCACGCAGTTCATCTGCGATCTCACTGATTCTGCGCAGTCTGTGGTTCACTCCTGATTTTCCGACAGGCGGATCAAGGTAAGTTCCCAGTTCCTTAAGTGGTGTATCCGGGTACTCTAACCGCAGCAATGCCATTTCTTTTAAGTTTTCCGGCAGACTGTCTAAACCTGCATTCTGCTTAATATATTCAATATCGCCAAGCTGTTTTACTGCTGCTGTAACAGTTTTGCTGATATTTGCCGTCTCACAATTTACCTTGCGGTTAACGGAGTTTCTCATTTCTTTTAATATCCGCACATTCTCAAGATTCATCAATGCCACATGCGCTTCCATAATATTTAACATATCCACGATCTGCGCACCCTCTTTTAAATATACGACCTGATGTTTTTTTCGCACCACGATCTTTGCTTCCATATCAAAACTGTTGATCGTATCCTGAAGCTGTTTTGCCTGTTCGATACCTCTGCAGACAATTTCAAAATGGTAAGATTTATTCGGATCACTGATCGATCCACCCGCTAAAAATGCTCCCCGGATAAATGCCCGCCTGCAGCAGGTCTGCTGCAGCAAAATTCCATTTACCGTATCAGTGATCTGTGCCCCTCCAAAAGACTGGTTCCACATTTTGATCGTCTCAAGGACACGTTCGGCTGACAGTGTATCTATTTCCTCTATATTAATCTGGAACAACTGAGTCAGTAACAGTCCATATTTTTCCTGCAAAAGCGGATTTTCCGAATCTAACACATCACCTGCATCCCCGATCAGCCGCTGACGTTTTCCTTCAAAAGCAACCAGCGCTGCAAGTTCTGCGATCTGGCAATGTCTGCTCTTTCCACTCTGCTTTGCCAGCTCCTGTTTCACTTCACTTGAAAAAGACATTCTTTATTTTCCCCTTAAAGCATCTTTGCCAATATCCCGATGCTCGATTTTAAGTCCATAACCTTTTCTTCCCGACAAACGTTTGTATAATTCATTCGCCAGTGTAACAGACCGGTGTTTTCCCCCGGTACATCCGATGGAGATCACAAGCTGGTTCTTGCCCTCCGTAATGTAATTCGGGATCAGAAATTCCAGCATATCTTCAAGTTTGTCAAGAAAGACATTTGCTTCCTGAAACTGCATGACATAATCCTGAATTTCTTTATCATTTCCGGTCTTTGCCCGCAATCCCTCCACATAATATGGGTTTGGGAGAAAACGGACATCAAATACCAGATCGGAATCGACCGGTATTCCATATTTGAATCCAAACGACAGAATCGTGATAAATAAATTCTTATAATCCTGATTCTGTATAAATATTTTGTCCAACTCGGCTTTTAACTCTCTCGTCAAAAGCTGGCTTGTATCTATAATATAATCTGCACGCTCTTTTAAAAACGCCAGACGCTTTCTTTCCTCTTCAATTCCCTTATCCACACGCTCGCCGCCGGATAACGGATGGTTTCTTCTCGTTTCTTTATATCGTTTTACCAGGACAGAATCCTCGGCATCCAAAAACAGGATCTCATATTCAACGCCATTATCTTTCATCCGGTCTAACACACTATGCAGCTCATCAAATGACTGACCGCTTCTGATATCAATGCCGACTGCAACTTTCTGCAGTTCCGCGCTCTGTAATGTTGTAAGTTCCACAAACTTTTCCAGCAGTGGGATAGGCAGATTATCCACGCAATAAAATCCTATATCTTCCATCATTTTTATCGCTGTACTTTTTCCTGCTCCCGACATTCCTGTTAAAATTACGAACTTCATCTTATTCTCCATTCTTGCGCTGCTTTTTGCGCATCTCAAGTTTGTGCGTAAGCACAAATCTTGCGTGTGAAAAATCTTATTTTTCACACTATTCTCCATTCCAGAGCGTTTTCCGCGCATCTAAAGCCTGTTTAAAATTCACCGGTTATCTTGACTTCCGGTTCTAACCTGACGTCAAACTTTTCTTCTACAATATCTGAAACATTCTGCATCAGGGTCCTTACATCCGCTGCCGTAGCATTTCCCCGGTTGATGACAAATCCACAGTGTTTTTCTGACACCTGCGCATCTCCCACCTGATAACCTCTTAACCCTGCATCCATGATGAGTTTTCCCGCAAAATATCCTTCCGGTCTTTTAAAAGTACTTCCTGCACTTGGAAACTCAAGCGGCTGTTTTTCCACCCTCTGTTTCTTTAACTCATCCATGCGGGCACGGATCTCTTTTTCCTCTCCATGCAAAAGTTTCATCTTTGCTTCTGTTACAATATAACCTTTTTTTAAAATACAGCTTGTCCGGTAGCCAAGTTCAAGTTCTTCTACCGTAAGTTTTTTCTCATTGCCATCTTTATCTAAGACGGTCACAGCGGTTAAGATATCCTTCATCTCACCGCCGTAAGCGCCCGCATTCATGACAACAGCACCACCGATGCTGCCCGGAATCCCGGCTGCAAATTCCATGCCGGTCAGACCATGCTCTGCCGCACAGTTTGCTGTCTTTGACAACAACATTCCTGCTCCCACAGTGATGCAGTCATCTTCCACACAAATCTCATCTTTTTTTGACAGCATCTCGATCACAGCACCTCTGATTCCACGGTCGCCCACTAAAAGATTGCTTCCGTTTCCGATGACCTGATACGGGATATCATACTCTCTGCACAGACGGATAACGGATGCCAGTTCTGCTCTCTTAGGCTGTATTAAAACATCTGCCGGACCACCCACACGGAATGTCGTATGTTTTTTCATCGGTTCATCCGTAAATATTCTGTTTTCTGCTGTGACTGCTTTAAGTTCTGTCAAAAACTGCTGATTCATGCTTTCCTCAATTCTATGGTTTTACGCTTCTTTTAAGAATGCAACATAACCGTTATATGCTTCATATAAGTCTACTTTGCTGATAAGTTCCCATGGAGCATGCATATTTAATACTGCAACACCACTGTCGATAACACTCATTCCGTAATTTGCCAGAATGTATGCGATCGTTCCGCCGCCGCCCTGGTCTACTTTTCCAAGCTCTGCTGTCTGGAATGATACATCATTGTTATCCATGATATTTCTTAAATATCCGACATACTCTGCATTTGCATCATTTGAACCGGATTTTCCTCTTGCACCGGTATATTTATTAAATACAAGTCCTCTTCCAAAGTATGCTGCATTGCGTTTTGTCATAACAGACGGATAATTCGGATCAAATGCTGCGGACACATCGGATGAAAGTACTTTGGAATTTTTCAGGGCACGTCTTAATTTTAATTCTGAATAATCCTCTGCTGCATTCATAACCTCTGCAACCGTATTTTCAAAGAAACGTGACTGCATGCCGCTTGCACCGACACTGCCGATCTCCTCTTTATCTACAAGCAGACAGACACTCGTGATCTCCGGTTTTTTCATTGCAAGCATTGCCATAAAGGACGGGTATGCACATACTCTGTCATCATGACCATATCCCATAATGATGCTACGGTCAAAACCGTAATCTCTTGCCTCTCCTGCCGGAACAACCTCGATCTCTGCTGATAAGAAATCTTCTTCCTCTATATCATATTCCTTTGCAAGGATCTTCATGATATTTGCTTTTACTTTTTCTTTTGCAGCTTCCTTGTCATCGCCTGTTTCCTCTGCAGGAATACTTCCAATGATAAGATCAAGGTTCTCTCCCTCGATCACCTTTGCTGCCTTTTTCTCAAGCTGCTCTCCTGATAAGTGAATTAAAAGATCGCTGACGCCAAATACCGGGTCACCAGGTTTATCTCCGACATTGACTTTCACAACAGTTCCGTCTTTTTTGACGATCACGCCGTGCAATGCAAGTGGAAGTGTTACCCACTGGTATTTTTTGATACCTCCATAATAATGGGTATCTAACATTGCAAAATCTGTATCCTCATATAACGGGTCCTGTTTTAAATCCATACGTGGGGAATCGATATGTGCTCCGAGAATGTTCATTCCTTCTTCCATGCTCTTCTTTCCGATCACAAACATGGCGATTCCTTTTCCCATGTTGTTTGCATACACACGGTCTCCGGCTTTTAATTTTGTTCCTTTTTCCAATACTTTATCCAGATTTACAAATCCAGCTTCCTCAGCTCTTTTTGCAAACTCTGTGGTACACTCACGCTCTGTTTTGCATTCCGAAATAAACTTTCTGTAATCTTCTGCAAACTGAAATACCTCTTTTCTTTTTTTGCCTTCCGGGTATTTCTCCCATGCGTTTTTTCTTTCCATGACTGATTATGCCTCCATTTATGCTATTCTTTTTAACTCCGGACTTTTATTATTCATCATCATCCGAAGACTTTTTGGTGAGATTCTCCTGCACACGACGGTAAAGCTCCTGTGCCGCATTGTATCCCATCTTTTTCTGTCTGTGGTTGACAGCCGCCGCCTCACAGATGACGGCAAGGTTACGTCCCGGACGGATCGGCAGGGAATGACACACTACCTTGTTGCCAAGGAACTCTGTATATTCTTCCTCTAAGCCGAGACGGTCATACTCATTTTCTTTCTTCCAGTCCTCTAACTTGATGACGAGGTCGATCTGCTGTTTTTCCTTTACACATTCTACACCAAACAGTGTCTTTACATCGATGATCCCGATACCGCGGAGTTCGATAAAATAACGTGTGATATCCGGTGATGTTCCGATCAGCGTGTGCTCATTGATCTTGCGGATCTCTACCACATCATCTGTTACAAGACGGTGTCCTCTCTTGATCAGCTCAAGGGCTGCTTCGCTCTTTCCGATACCGCTCTCGCCCATGATCAGAAGTCCCTCACCATAGACATCTACTAAAACTCCATGGATCGTGATACACGGTGCAAGCTGTTCATTCAGGCAGTAGATAAGTTCTGCCATAAACTCAGAAGTACTGCGTTTTGTGCCAAGCACCGGGATGTTCTTCTCCTCTGCAATCTTTAAGAATGATTCATCCGGCTGTAAATCCCTGCAGAAAATGACACAAGGGATATCATATCCCATAAATTCACGATAGATCTTTTCACGTTTTTCTTCATCTAACTGCTGCAGATATGTGTACTCTACAGTACCGATGATCTGAACCCTGGACTGTTCAAAATGTTTAAAATATCCACTGAGCTGTAATGCCGGTCTGTTCACATCACTGATCATAATGCGATGTCCCTTTAATTCCATATCCGGCAGAAAATTACATAAATCCATGATCTGTGCGATCTTTGCTACTCCAACACCTTCCATATCCTTTGTCCTCTCCTAAGCATTTTTTCGTAACGATTCTGACGCCATTTTACCATAGACGCTAAAATTCTTCAACTTGAATACTCGTGGAAAAACTGATAAACCGCCTGCGCCGCCTGCTCGTTCATCGACTCTGTCTTTGCAAGTTCTTCCTCCGATGCCTCCCGGATTGCTTCAAGCGACTGAAAGCGGCGCATCAACGCTTTTCTCCGCGCAGGTCCGATTCCCGGAATATCGTCAAGCACAGAGTGTACCTGTTCTTTGCTTCGCAGGGATCTGTGATATTCGATCGCAAACCGGTGTGCCTCGTCCTGGATTCTTGTGATCAGTTTAAATCCCTCACTCGTCCGCTCGATCGGTATTTCCTTATTCTGATAGTATAACCCGCGGGTACGGTGATTATCATCTTTTACCATACCACAGACCGGAATATTTATCTTCAGCTCATCGAGTACTTTAAGCGCAATATTGACCTGCCCACGTCCGCCATCCATCATGATAAGGTTCGGAAATCTTGTAAAACTTCCATATTCTTCCGCTATTTCACGTTCAGCAAGAACTTTTTTCTCCTGCATGCCGTGCGTAAAACGTCTGGTCAGCACCTCATGCATCGACGCATAATCATCCGGTCCTGTGATCGTTTTTAACTTAAATTTACGGTAATCACTGCGCTTTGGCTTTCCTTTCTCATAAACGATCATGGAACCAACTGTCTCAAAACCATTAATGTTTGAAATATCGTATGCCTCGACACGCGAAAGACCTTCCATCCCCAGAAGATGTTCGATTTCTTTCATTGCACCGATGGTTCTTCCCTCCTCGCGTTTGATTTTCTCACGATCCTGCGAAAGAACCAGTTCTGCATTTTTCTGTGCCAGCTCGACTAACTTCTCCTTCATGCCCTTCTGCGGAACACGGATATAAACCTTTGCACCACGTTTTTCACCCAGCCACTCAGCTAGGACCTCGTGATCCTCGATCTCCTCCGGCAGCATGATCTCTCTTGGGATAAACGGTGTCCCTGAATAAAACTGTTTTAAAAAGGTTGTTAAGATCTGGCTTTTGGTATCTTCTGTTCCGACTCTGACATAAAAATGATCCCTGCCGATCAGCTTTCCATCGCGGATGAAAAATACCTGAACCACTGCATCCCTGTCATCCGACGCAAGTGCGATGATATCTTTATCCTCTCCATCTGTATGCGTGATCTTCTGCTTCTGCGCGATCTGACGCACACTGCCTAAAAGTTCCCGGTATTCGATTGCCTTCTCAAACTCCAGATTTTCGGATGCCTCATTCATTTTCTGTTCTAATGATTTTAAAATCGGCGCATAATTTCCATTTAAAAATTCAACGGCAGCATCGACTCTTTCCCTATATTCTTCCTTACTGATATATCCCTGGCACGGCGCCTGACACTGGTGGATGTGATAGTTCAGACACGGACGCTCCTTTCCGGTATCTCTTGGCAGAACACGGCTGCAGGTGCGGAGCTGGTAAAGTTTATTGATCAGTTCGATCGTATCCTTTACCGCCCCTGCACTGGTATATGGTCCAAAATATCTGGACTTGTCTTTTTTCTGCTGACGTGAAAAAAGTACCCTTGGAAAATCTTCGCCAACCGTTACCCGGATATAGGGATATGTTTTATCATCACGCAGCATGGTATTGTATTTTGGACAATGCTCCTTGATCAGATTGCACTCTAAGACAAGTGCCTCTAATTCCGAGTCTGTAATAATATACTCGAAACGTGCGATCTGTTTTACCATCTGCGCCTTTTTGATTCCCTCATCATGACTCGGCTGGAAATACTGGTGTACTCTCTTTCGTAAGCTGACAGCCTTTCCAATATATATGATCGCATCGTGGCTGTCGTGCATAATATAAACTCCCGGCTGATCCGGGAGTTTTTTTAATTCTTCTGCGATGTTAAACATGAAACCTCATTCCTGCTCTGATCGTTCTGTTTATACTTATCCTGCTGATATTTATCTTATTTTTCAGCTTTTATTTCTGATACTTCTTCAGCGAAGCCTCTGCTGCGTTATTTCTGGTGTTCCTCATGTGCTGCTGTCTGATCGTCTACGACCTGATCAATAAAACTGCCTTTTTCCAAGGATACAGTATTCTGATCTTCCGCTGCACGTGAAGTTTCTGCTTCTGCCTGCTTTTTTATTTCTGTCTGTCCTTCCGTTTTTGCATGTTCTTCTGTTTTCGCCTGCTCTAACGCATTTTTAGCATCCTCTGCCTGTTCGAAGAATGTTTTTTTCTCCTCTTCTTCCGGCTCCGGGATTCCTTTTAACTCGCGGAAAATCTTCATGAATTCTTTTCCGGTGATCGTCTCATGCTCGTAGAGATATTCTGAGATCTTGTCGAGAACCTCCCTGTTTTCTTCAAGCATGCGGTATGCTTCATCATAACTGCTGTTGATAATGGACAGTACTTCCTGATCGATCTGTGCAGCCGTCTCCTCACCGCAGATCAATCCTGCACGGTTATCTAAGTACTGGTTTTCAACTGTTGCAAGACACATCATGCCAAATTTATCAGACATACCATACTGTGTGACCATAGCTCTTGCGATCGAGGTCGCACTCTCGATATCGTTGGCGGCACCGCTGGTCGCAGAACCAAATACAAGCATCTCTGCTGCACGGCCTGCCATATAAGTCGTGATCTTTGCAAGCAGTTCATCTTTGGTCTGTAAATATTTCTCTTCTTCCGGTGTCTGTAATGTATATCCAAGTGCGCCCATGGTACGCGGTACGATTGTGATCTTCTGTACCGGCTCGGTATTTTTCTGCAGTGCAGTTACCATTGCATGACCGACTTCGTGATAAGATACGATCTTGCGCTCCTTATCGCTCATGATGCGGTCTTTCTTCTCTTTTCCACCGACCGCAACAAGCTCAAATGCATCAAACAGATCGGACTGGTTTACAAACTTTCTGCCATTTTTTACTGCGTTGATGGCAGCCTCATTGATCATATTGGCAAGATCGGAACCTACAAGTCCTGCCGTTGCAAGCGCAAGTGCATCAAGATCTACGGTCTCATCCATCATGACATCTTTGGAATGAACCTTTAATGTCTCTAAACGTCCCTTTAAGTCCGGTTTATCGACAATGATACGACGGTCAAAACGTCCCGGACGGAGTAACGCTTTATCAAGCACCTCCGGACGGTTGGTCGCTGCTAAGATAAGAAGTCCCTTAGATGTATCAAATCCATCCATCTCTGCCAGTAACTGGTTTAACGTCTGCTCACGCTCGTCATTGCCGCCGTAACGGGTATCACGGCTCTTACCGATCGCATCGATCTCATCGATAAAGATGATACATGGTGCCTGTTTCTGTGCTTCTTTAAACAGGTCACGCACACGGGATGCTCCGACACCGACAAACATCTCCACAAAATCAGAACCTGCCAGTGAGAAGAACGGAACCTTCGCCTCACCTGCAACTGCTTTTGCAAGCAGTGTCTTACCGGTACCAGGAGGTCCGACTAAAAGTGCACCCTTCGGCAGTTTTGCACCGATCTCGGAATATTTCTTCGGGTTATGCAGGAAATCAACAACCTCCTGTAAGGATTCTTTTGCCTCGTCCTGTCCGGCTACATCCTTAAATGTAACACCCGTCTGTTTTTCCACGTAAACTTTCGCATTGCTCTTGCCAACACCCATGGCACCGCCGCCCATACGCTTCATCAAAAATCCGAGCAGTACCCAGATCAGTACTAACGGGATCAGATAACTTAAAATACTGTAAATCCAGGTGGAAGTGTTGTCCGGGATTACTCCGTAAATTTCTACGCCTTTTTCTTTTAAAAGCGGAATCAGATCCTCATCCGCCACGCGTCCGCAGTAATAGGTCGGCTGGTACGGACTCTTGTCCTTTGTCACCGGTGTGATGTCGATCTCATACGATCCGATCTCTACGGATTTGACTTCACCTGCTTCCACTTTTTCCAGAAATTGCGAATAGGAAATCTCCTGGGTGCTCATCTGTGAAAAGCGGTTCGACACCATGCTCATGATAAACAACACAATGAGGGAAACCAGGACAAACGCCATGATAAGCTGTCCATTGTGATTATCCCTGCCGCCGTTATTTCCATTGCCACCGCCGCCATTGCCGCCGTTGTTATTGTAATTGTTATTGCCATTATTGTAATTATTTGGTCCCTGATTATCCATAATCTATCCTTTCCAAACATCTGCAGTATCTGCTGCATCTGGATTTTATCTGATATTCGTCAATATCTTCTTTATTATATTGAAAACAACACGCAAAAGCAATACACAGTTCATGAACTTTTGATGTGTTTTCTAAATTATTTCTAAATTCACTTTTATCTTTTTTAAGTTATGCTGGATTTTGCGTAAACTTAGTTGTATACTATATGGGTTATAAAATACGTGAAATATTTTTTAAATTTACTATAATGATGAGGAGGAAAACCCTATGCCTGTAAAATATGTCTTTGTCACCGGCGGTGTCGTTTCCGGTCTTGGTAAAGGTATCACGGCTGCTTCTCTTGGAAGATTATTAAAAGCCCGTGGATACAAAGTGACCATGCAGAAATTCGATCCGTATATCAATATCGATCCCGGAACCATGAACCCGATCCAGCATGGTGAAGTATTCGTTACCGATGACGGTGCAGAAACAGACCTGGACTTGGGACATTATGAACGTTTTATCGATGAAAGCCTAACAAAAAATTCCAATGTGACCACCGGTAAGGTTTACTGGTCTGTGCTCCAGAAAGAGCGCCGCGGCGATTTCGGCGGAGGTACTGTCCAGGTGATCCCGCATATCACCAATGAGATCAAGAGCCGTTTTTACCGCAATTTCACTTCCGATGAGACACATATCGCGATCATTGAGGTCGGCGGTACTGTCGGAGATATCGAGAGCCAGCCGTTCTTAGAGGCGATCCGCCAGTTCCAGCATGAGGTCGGACACGAAAACGCGATTCTGATCCATGTCACACTGATCCCTTATATCAAGGCTTCCGGTGAGCTTAAGACAAAACCGACACAGGCAAGCGTCAAAGAACTTCATGGAATGGGTATCCAGCCGGATATCATCGTCTGCCGCTCCGAGCACGAACTTGATCAGAGCTTAAAAGACAAAATTGCCCTGTTCTGTAACGTACCAAACGGCAACGTACTCCAGAACCTTGACGTTGAGTATCTTTACGAGGCACCTCTTGCCATGGAAAAGGAAAATCTTGCCAAGGTTGCATGTAAGGCCCTGCATTTAGATTGCCCGGAACCAGATTTAAAAGACTGGGAAGCCATGGTAGATTCTCTCCGCCACCCGAACAAAGAAGTAAAAATTGCTTTGGTCGGAAAATATATTGCACTGCATGATGCATACATCTCTGTTGTGGAGGCATTAAAACACGGCGGAATTGCTGAGCGCGCTACCATTGATCTCCACTGGATCGATTCTGAGACATTAAATGATGACAATGCAAAAGAACTGCTCGGCGATATGGCAGGTATCATTGTTCCGGGAGGATTTGGTTCCCGCGGTGTCGAGGGTATGATCTCCGCAGCAAAATACGCAAGAGAAAACAACGTTCCATACCTTGGTCTCTGCCTTGGTATGCAGGTAGCCATCATTGAATTTGCAAGACATGTCTGCGGATTCCATGATGCACACAGTGTGGAGCTTGACCCGAACACCACACATCCTGTCATCGCACTGATGCCGGATCAGAATGGTGTGGAGGATATCGGCGGTACCTTAAGACTTGGCTCTTACCCATGTGTGTTAGATCCAACCTCTAAAGCCCGCGAGCTTTACGGTTCTGAAGAGATCCATGAGAGACACCGTCACCGTTACGAAGTCAACAATGATTTCCGTGCAGCACTTACCGAGGGCGGCATGAAACTCTGCGGTACCTCCCCGGATGGAAGAATCGTTGAGATGATTGAAATTCCGGATCACCCGTGGTTCCTTGCAACACAGGCTCATCCGGAATTCAAATCCAGACCGAACCGTCCACATCCGTTATTCAAAGGTTTTGTGGAAGCTGCTGTAAAGAACAGCATGAAATAAATTTTAAACGCAAAAAGCTGACTTGCCGGTTTGCCCGGCAGTCAGCTTTTTTAATAATAATAAAATGTTCGTGCAACGTGCATTCTGTTATTTATTTTCCAAAGTAAGCATCCACTCCATCGGCGATTCCCGATGCGATCTTCTGCTGATAATCGTCAGTCGCCATTTTAAGATCCTCATCCGCATTGGTCATGTACCCCATCTCAACGATCGTGACCGGAACCTGACACCAGTTGATACCGCTCATCGTATCTGTCTCCCAGACACCCTCACTTTTTGCACCGGTTGCCGCACACAGGGAACCTATGATGCAGTCGGAAAGTTTTCTTGAGTTCTGATAAATATTGGAGCAGTACGGGTTTGCTGCGGTCGGACAGATCGTCATCGCTCCGTTTGCCGCAGAGTTGGTACTTCCATTTGCATGAATGCGGATAAATGCTGCCGCATGATTATTATTGGCAACTGCCGCACGCTCGGAATTGCTGATATTGACATCATTGGTCGTCCGGATCATCAACACCTGATAGCCGCGCGCCGTAAGTTCCTGCTGCAGCTTTAAAGATACCTGAAGTGTCAGTTCGTATTCCGCAAGCCCGCTCGCCACACCTGTTGTACCGGAAGCAACTTTCGCTTTTGTCTCAGATGCGCCTGGCCCGATCGGCTCTTTTTCGTTATTTCCTTTTGCCTGATGTCCGGCGTCGATCACAACCAGATTACCGGAAATGTTTGTCTGGGCTGTATCTGTCTGCGTATTTTCCATCTCAGCAGACTGTTCTGTGCCAGTCTTGGGATTTCCAGCCTCAGCAGACTGCTCTGTGTCCGCAGTCTGTGATGATGCACTCTCCTGCTCCGAATCTGCTTCTCCCTTAATCACCTCTGTTGTAATGATTTCTTCTGTTTCCCGGATCTCCGTTGGTGCCAGTTCTGCCGACTCTGTTTCTTCCGTCTGCTCTGTTTCCTGTGTTTTTGTCTGTGCAGTTTCTGTCGCTTCTGTCATGATCTGCTCCGACTCTGCCTCTGTCTGTTCTTGTGTTTCTGTGACATTTTTCTCTTCAGCAGACACCTGGGCAGATCCGTTTTCATCCGCTTTGCTGCCACATCCCGTCATAAAAGACGCCCCCGCCAGTATCGTACATAACAATAACGCCAGTAATCTTTTCTTCTTTTTTATATTGCCAAAACTCATATATTTCTCCATTCTTTTTGCTTATTATCTGTCTTCAATATTACATCTGATGCCTTACCACCGCATACTCATCATCCAGCTGGTAGTACGGACACTCTTTATAATGTCCCTGCATCAGGCGCGCAGCATCATCCTCGTCCATATCCACTTCGCAGTAATATTCCTCATCATCTTCATCGTATACATTGTATACACAACTGTCACAGCTCGCCATAACATCCTCCAATTCTTATTGCCGTATTTTCCATATCCTGTCTGCTGCTTATCTTTCACTTCCGACTCTTCCGCAGAACATTATCTCCATGTTGAGATCACTTCGTCATAAAGCTGTTCTAAAAATTCTTTCAAAAGTGTGCGCTGGGTATCCCAGTATTTCTCAGTGATCTCGTCTCCGTCTGGTGTGTTTTCCGTCACATCCATAACTGCATCTAAGATCTCCGGGTTCAGATCATCCATCGCCTCCTGCACGGCAGCCTCAAAATCACAATACGCCTCACTGGTCAGGTATAGGATGAAATTCTCGCGGTTTAAATTTCTTGCCTCATAACTTCCGGTAAAAATATCATTTCCCACCGATGCGATCTGTTCGAACTCTTCCTTTACCGTTGTATAGTCAACCGGGCAGTAACTCTCCGTAAAAAATTTATCAAACACTTCTTTGTCAATCTTTTGTTCCATGCTGTTATCGTCTCCTTGCATTTTTTGCGTTCCCATGTTATTTTAGCATAGAAATCGTTCACAGAAAAGACCGCATATCTGCGGTAATCATGAGCAACCCACTACACGGGCAAACCGTTTACCATAATATAGAAGAAACGAGGTTTATTATGACTGAATATCAAAATCTTCCAAACGATCCTGCTATGCTTTTAAGTTTCGTCAATACACAGCTCCGCGACAATTATCCGTCTTTTTCTGAGCTTGTTGCCGCATTTCATGCAGATGCCGATGCGATCACTGAAAAATTAAAAATGATCGATTACGAATATGACGAAACCCAAAATCAGTTTGTATAACATTTATTCCGGTACTTCATCATTCAGATATTTTCTGACACGCTTCCAATTCGGATAAAACTGTGTCATATAGCCCCAGAACACGGCATTATGACTCGGTTCTAAAATATGTGTCAGCTCATGCACGACCACATACTCCAGGCACTCCGGCGGCTTTTTCGCCAGTGCGAGATTGATATTGATGTGGTGTGTCCTCACATTGCAGGAACCCCAGCGTGTTTTCATCTTGCGTATCGTAACACCGGATGCCTTTACGCCCATGACGGGTTCCCATTTTGCAATCAATTTTTCCACGTCTTTTTTCAAAAGCAGTTTCTGCTGTTTTAATTCCGCTTCGCTTAATTGTCTTACTTCCCTGCGTCCCTCTTTCGCACGCAGATATTTTTCCCTGTAAACCCGGATCCAGTCGATCCGCTCCTTTGCAAAACGGTAAATCCGCTCGTCGCTCATCTGATGCGGCGCCGAAATGCGCACACTTCCATCCTCTTTACTGATACGCAGATACATATTTTTCATGCGTTTTTTCGTCACAATGATCGGGATTTCTTCTATCGTGAAACTGTATGTTTTTTCTCTCATATCCGGCCTTTCTGATAATTTTCTGAATTTTAATATGATTCGATTATCCAAAAATGAAATCCACCTTTTGATAATCTAATCCCATAAATGAAGAAACCCCGGTAACATCACTGTTCCGGGGTTCCTCCGAGGAGTTTAGTTATGAAAATGTTAATCTCAAATCCCTTAAAAACAGCTACTTTCCTTATATTTTTGTATATCACATGTATACCATATATCAAGTAATAACTTATGACAACTCTTTCTTACTTAATTTACACATTATTTTTTTTCATATAAAAATAACACATATTATCAAAAACAGCATGGATTTTATGGATAAGCCGCTATTCCATCATTGATAACCGCATGAATAATGTATGGAAAAATCATGGAAAAGGAAAACCTCTTTCCCACCATTTTCCCACAACATTTTCCACCCGGTTAGCAACGATTCCATAAACAGCAGCTTAACCACAAACTCCACCCTGCGGTTAAGGTCTGCTAGTGTCCTCTTATTTTGTTTTATTTTATAAAATAACATTTTAACACTAAAAAAGACTCCACCCCAGCGTTACACCGGAATGAAGTCTTTTTGCTATCTCTCATTTTCTTTTTTCACTCTACATTCACAATCTTCCAGTTATCCCCTTTCTCCAGCGTCAGTTTATACTGCATGACCTGTGTGATCTTCAGATCCTGGTCGAGGTATTTTACATAAACTTCTGCTTTCGTCTGAT
>OGZM01000209.1_pt1 | contig 80778 bp, 72 predicted proteins | sample 1576821 | NCBI WGS metagenome assembly OGZM01 (sample SAMEA3541491, study PRJEB24748) | human gut metagenome | biome: human gut; feature: human-associated habitat; material: faeces | place: China | collected 2012
CAAAAAAGGCAACTAACTCGCAATGAAGTAGTTGCCTTAAATTTTATTATTTTAGGAATATCCCTAAATAGATTACATTTTTATATTTCACATCTATTACATACGCAGGATCAGTTGTAACTTGTTCATGTGGTGAGAAAAAGGTGCTATCTTCCCAGACGGCACCTTAAGTAATATGAAAAGTTTAGGTACATTTTTTTACAAAAGTTTATTCAACCATTTTCTTATGACATATAGGCTATGTAAATTCAAATTGTGTTATCCTATTTTGGCTTCATTCATTATGAAACTGTTTTGCTACAATCTTTATAAATGATAAAGCAAAGCGCGTGCCATATTCTGCTTTTGTTTATATTTAGCTATATATCAATGGTATGAACACGAATGAACATATTGCGTATCTGTGGAAAATATGTGGAATTGTTAACATGATTGTGGAATATATCGTCAAAAACGGTAACTATCTTCGCAGACCGTTACCGGTATGAAAAGCTTAAGTTTTACTTACATAACAATTTCCAATGGAAAAAGGTTCATAAAGAAAGGTGTACAAAACAACACATTATTTAAAATGCCGGATTTGACAGATGTGGTGATATCAATGGGAAATAGTATATCTTTGTACCCGTAGAAGTTTACTTGTCTTTTGGCAAGTTCGCCCTGACTTTAGTCGGGGCTTTTTTTATACCTTTGCCGAAAACTAAATATTATGGCAGAAGAACAGAAATACGACCACGACTCGATAAATGAGTTGCTAACTTGGGCGAAAGAAACGCTCAATAATAAGAAATACCCGCAGGAAGGCTTCCAGCTTGACAAATGCGCAAGAATCTCGGATTGTGGGAAGTACCTTGATTCGATGATATTGAAGAATAATGTTTGATTTAAAGTACCCATATAGAGGTGATAACGTGATAATGTTGTATATAAAGGTTAAAATACTGACTGATTGATGATTTATTGCTTTATTTATTTGTTTTTTCTCTATTTATTTACAAAATTTGCAACCGTATTATACAACAATGCGCCATAATCATATTAACAAATGAAAACTTCTACCTATACACAAGAAGCATTGGTAATAGAAAATCCCTCTAAAGGACTATTAGACTTTGTAAATAAGCTGAGAGATAGAAAAATATCTCAGCAAGAAAAGTTGCGCAATAAAAAGACTTTCACTATTAAAATCAATGCATAACATTTTTAGATGGATATTTCTGTTTCCATTAATTCTAAATTAAATGACGAATATCGAATAATATTGTCTCCTTTTAACTTGGATATAATACCTTATGAAGTACAGGAGCTACTTGGAGACGATATAGAAATTGTGGATGTCACCCTTGAGAGAGTAAAAGGGATTAATCCAACAGATATTGGAATATTGCTAAAGATTTCAAACATCATTGGAGAAATTCTTAATGACAATGGGAATCTGATATTATATTTTTATTGTGATGATATGCACAATATTTCAAGGAGAGAGAACAGGGAAGTAAGCCCTCAGAAATTCAGAAGTGATCTATTCTCAAGAATGTTTGATAAATATATACTATCAAATGGCATTACCAATATGATAAATACGCCTATTGAAATTAAAGCAGATAGACATATTTATATTCATCTAATATCAAGAGATACTCATTTAAATTATGTAAACGCTATAAAAAACGCAATAATGGGAATGGCCTCAAAGTAAGTTGGAATACTTGGATTTAATTTTGCTTTATTATTTTTTTTGTAACCTGTTACGATTATTCAAACAGCCAGTACATTATAACAAGAAGGCAGCCGAATAAGCTGCCTTTTCCTACCCTTTCATCATCATAATATCCGCCCTCATCTCTATGTAATCCTTATATTTATCCGGGTTGTTCACGTAGTCTATCACCCTGTTTATGGCTATTTCCGCCTGCTTTTGCTTTACCTTTGTATAGTATCGGATGATTCCTCGATTCTTGTCCGAATGACCGAGACAATAATCTATCACTCCGTCTGGAATACCTAGTTCGGAAGCGAACTGAGCAAAAGTTTTGCGTGCGGAATAAAAGCACAATGTCTGTTTGATTCCCAAGTACTCTTTTAATTCCCTCATGCAAAGATTGATGTATTTTTGTAAATTAGAGTAGGTATAAGAATACCCCAAATCCAAAAATCCTTTTTTATTTATGTACTTACTGATAATTGCTTTCGCTTTACTGTGTATAGGTATCGTTATGACCGATTTTCCAGTCTTAGCATGAACAGTCTTGATTCTTTCAAAAGAAAGTACATCCACCGACAAATCGACAGATAATAAATCTTTCAAGTTGATACCGCACAAATAGAAAGAGAGTAAAAACATATCCCTACCTAAATTCAATCGTTTTCCTTCAACTTCCGTTCTTTGTATTTTCTGAAATTCTTCTATTGAAAGGTCGCATTCTTTAGGTTCGGCTGTTGGTATTTTCGTGTACGCAAATGGATGTACGTCCGTTTTAAGAACACCTGTCTTTATCAGTTCGTTTATCCGGGCTTTCAGATGCGTAAGCCTTAATCCAATGTTTCCATTAGCATACCCTTTCTTTATCATCCACTTTTTAAAATGCTCTACCAGTAAAGTATTAATTGCAGGAATAGGGACATCTCCTTCCGCATTAGTAAACACCCGTACAGTCTCTTCATTCATTTTAGCATAACTTTCCCTACCCTCTTCCCTAATTTCATTTATGCGCTGTTTCCAGAACTCTAAAAACGAAATATGTGAAGGACGTTCCTTGGATATTATAATCCGTTTTATCTGAATTGCAGAAAAATAGTCTATGCATTCAATAGAATTGAATTTCTCTTTGTATTGTGAAAACACAAATTCAAGCCTTCTATTCATGACGTTCGCGTCCTTCCGGTAAGCGACTTTACCGTTGTCAAATTCCGCAATATCATCTAACAGAAACTCTGTTTTGATGTAGGCACGTTCTTTCTTTTGGGAGATGCAGACTAAGATGGGAAGCCTGCCATCATGTTCCTTAATGGAACTTAAAACTGTTAATCTGATTGTTGCCATAATTGAATAATCAAAACACAATTCTACTATACAATTTTGTGCAAATATATATGCAGATTTATGTTTTTTTTATTCGGAATTGAATTTTCAGAAAAGAAAAACGCTGATTAAACAATTAATAATCAGCGTTTTATTTGAGAGCCGCTAGCCAGACTTGAACTGGCGACCTACGCGTTACGAATGCGTTGCTCTACCAACTGAGCTATAGCGGCGTTTGTCTCTCGTTTACGGCGTGCAAAATTACAGCTTTATTTGAAACTACAAAAAGAATCCGCCTATTTTTTGAGCTATTTTTATAACAACTTTTGTTTTCGATACTTTTTGTCCCAATAATCAATGATAATTCCGCCTGTGAATAAATTATAAAGTGTTGCATGGTATGACAAAATATATACTAACTTTACCGCATGAAAAAGAAATTCCAACTCGAAGTTCCGGGAGGAGCCGACAAAATCTTACTTCATACTTGTTGCGCTCCTTGTTCGTCAGCTATCATCGAATGTCTGATGCAACACAATATAACCCCTGTCATTTACTATTGCAATCCCAATATTTTCCCACAGGAAGAATACAACATAAGAAAAGATGAATGCACCCGTTATGCGCAATCATTAGGACTGGAAATTGTAGACGCCGACTATGACCACGAAGCCTGGCGTTGCCAAATGGCAGGAATGGAACAGGAACCCGAAAGAGGAGGACGTTGCCTGCGTTGCTTCAAGAGCCGCTTGTTGGAAACAGCCCGTTATGCCCACGAGCATGGTTTCCCCGTAATTACCACTACCCTTGCTTCCAGCCGTTGGAAAAGCCTGGAACAGATAAATGAAGCCGGACGATATGCCATGACACATTATCCTGATGTCACATATTGGGAACAGAATTGGCGTAAAGGCGGATTAAGTGAACGACGCATCGCAATCATCAAAGAATATAATTTCTACAATCAGCAATATTGCGGTTGCGAATTCAGCATGAGAAAAGAAGAATAAAAACAACCCCATCATCACCTGCAAACCAATGAATCGAAGAAAGAAAGGCAAAAACAGAAAATTATTCAAAAAAGAATCACGTTCCAATTATAAATTGGGATGTATTATCACCATCATTATACTTATACCTATTCTTTACGGCGTTTATTTATATTGTCAGGGCATTGATACTTCTCAAAAAGAAAAGTCACAGACCAGCACATCATTTCAAACTTCATCTGACCAAAAGCCGGAGAACAAGAAGCCGGAAGGTAAAAAAACGAAAGTTACGAAGTCGGAGAACAATAAGTCGGGAGGTAAAAATCCGACAACTAAAGAGTTGGAAATACCGGTGTCACTTACCCGACGTCAAGAACAGATCATCCATCACACCGGATACACCGTTTCTTACAATAAAGATTTAAAACTCCCCAATTGGGTTTCATACGAATTGACTCGTAAAGAGACAAAGGGAAAGGAGAAAAGAAGTAACCGTTTTATTACCGACCCGCAGGTCAGAGGCTTGATAGCAACCAATACAGACTATGCACATTCGGGATACGACAAAGGACACATGGCACCGGCTGCAGATATGAAATGGAGTCCGCAAGCTATGAAAGAATCATTTTACTTCAGCAATATGTGTCCGCAACACCCGCAACTAAACAGAAGAGGGTGGAAAAATCTGGAAGAGAAAATCCGGGATTGGGCGATAGCAGACAGCGCCATTATCATTATATGCGGACCTATTATAACCAGACAACCCAAAACGATCGGAAAAAATAAAGTTGTAGTGCCCCAACAGTTTTTCAAGGTAATCCTCTCCCCTTTCGTAAAGCCTATGCGGGCTATCGGTTTCTTATTCAACAATAAACAGTCAGTAGAGCCACTTTCTACATACGCAGTGACAATAGATAGTATTGAACATCTTACAAACATGGATTTCTTTGCGGCCCTTCCCGATGAAATAGAAAATAAAATAGAAGCAGAAGCGGATTATTTCCAATGGCCGAATTAATCAGAAATACCGTATTATATCTTAAAATCATGCAGTGAACCGATTGATTTCTTCTTTACCAATAAATAAAATCCGGTGATATATTAATAAAACCTTGCGGCATATTAATAAAACCTGCCGAGATATTAAGGCTGTTACTGTTGAGCAACCAGCGCGATACTGTTGTGCAACCTGTCAATTACACTTGTCCTTCTCCACAGTTGTTCAACTATAACCCAATAGAACAGTATTAATAGCTACAAAATCATATAAGTAACTCAGTGACAAAGCATTGCAGAAAAAAAATGCATTTTTTGTTCTCAAAAAGCTAAAAACATCTAGACGTTTTTTGTAAACTTATCTTAATTTAGCCCTATTTTTGCCCATAAACATCTAATTATCAACAATGTGACATTTTTGTTTTTCCGGGTATAATACTTAATATAAAGACAAAAATATTGCAGAAGAAAGATTCATCTCAGAAAGAAACCACTCCTATTCAAATTCTTCTTATCTTTGACGCTGCAAAAATAACGTCTCATAAGATGAAGAAAAAAAAGAGAACTATTTTATTATCCATTCTGATTGGAACATTTTTACTTTGCGCTATTGCAGGAGGGACTATTTATTACTACCTGTTTGCTCCCCAATTCCATCCGTCCAAAACCGTATACATTTACGTAGACCGGGACGATACGGCCGATTCTATTACCAATAAAATAAAAAAGTTCGGATATGTCAACAAACTCACCGGATTCCATTGGATGGCCAAATACAAAAATCTCGAACAGAATATACACACGGGACGTTATGCCATCTGTCCGAACGACAATGTATACCATGTATACAGCCGTTTTTCCAGAGGTTACCAAGAGCCGATGAATCTCACAGTCGGAAGTGTCCGTACTTTAAAACGACTGGCACGAAGTATGGGCAAACAGTTAATGATCGATTCTGCCGAGATTGCCCGCCAGTTGTTTGATTCCACCGTTCAAGCCCAACTAGGATACACAGAAGCAACCTTGCCCGGTCTTTTCATTCCCGAAACCTACCAAGTATACTGGGATATGAGTGCGGATGAATTAATCGAACGCATGAGAAAGGAGCATGAACGTTTCTGGAACAAAGAACGGTTGGCACAAGCCACTGCGATCGGTATGACACCGGAAGAAGTCAGCACACTTGCTTCCATCGTTGAAGAAGAGACCAATAATAATGAAGAAAAGCCAATAGTAGCCGGATTATACATCAACCGCCTGCACAAAGATATGCCCCTGCAAGCAGACCCGACAATCAAATTTGCCCTACAGGATTTTGGTCTGCGACGTATTACGAACGAGCATTTGAAAATCGATTCGCCATATAACACATATATAAATACCGGATTACCTCCCGGGCCTATCCGTATCCCCTCTAAAAAAGGGATAGACAGTGTATTGAATTATACCAAGCACAACTATATTTATATGTGTGCCAAAGAGGACTTTTCCGGGACTCACAATTTCGCATCCAATTATGCCGAACACATGGCAAATGCAAGAAAATATTGGAAAGCGCTGAATGAAAGAAAGATTTTCAAGTAAATTTGTGATAAAACGAACTGAAAAGTCTATCTTTGCCCGATAGAATAACAAACTGTGATCAACACTAAATAAAAAGAAATATATGAGCAAGCAACTCTTACTTGGCGATGAAGCCATTGCACAAGCTGCATTGGATGCCGGACTCTCAGGTGTTTATGCCTATCCCGGTACTCCTTCAACTGAGATTACGGAATATATTCAGATGGCCCCGATAACGACCGAACGGAATATACATAACCGTTGGTGTGCCAACGAAAAAACAGCGATGGAGGCTGCTTTAGGTATGTCTTTCGTCGGCAAGCGGGCCTTAGTCTGCATGAAGCATGTAGGTATGAATGTGGCCGCTGACTGTTTTGTCAACTCTGCCATCACCGGCGTGAAAGGCGGACTGATTGTGATAGCGGCAGATGATCCTAGTATGCACTCCTCACAGAACGAGCAAGACAGCCGTTTCTACGGAGATTTTTCCCTCATCCCTATGTACGAACCCAGCAATCAGCAGGAAACGTATGACATGGTGTACAGCGGTTTTGAATTCTCCGAGAAAATGGGAGAACCTATTTTAATGCGTATGGTAACCCGACTTGCGCATTCCCGTTCCGGAGTAGAACGCAAGGAACAGAAACCACAAAATGAAATATCATTCAGCAACGACCCGCGTCAATTCATCCTGTTGCCTGGAAATGCCCGCAAACGCTATAAAGTATTACTTTCACGTCAAGATGAGTTCATAAAGGCCTCCGAAGAATCACCGTACAACAAATATACAGATGGGCCTAACAAGAAACTAGGAATCATCGCATGTGGTATCGCTTACAATTACCTGATGGAAAACTACCCCGAAGGCTGTGAATATCCGGTACTCAAAATCGGACAATATCCACTGCCGAAAAAACAACTCCATCAGTTGGTAGAATCTTGCGATGAGATTCTTGTTTTGGAAGACGGTCAACCTTTTGTAGAAAAACAACTGAAAGGTTATCTGGGTATTGGTATAAAGGTAAAAGGGCGTTTAGACGGCACTTTGTCGCAAGACGGAGAACTGAATCCTGACTCGGTAGCCCGTGCGGTAAGCAAAGAGAACAAGTCCGAATTTGGCATTCCGTCTGTGGTAGAGATGCGTCCGCCCGCACTTTGTGAAGGTTGCGGCCATCGCGATATGTATACCACATTGACTGAAGTGCTCAGAGAGGAATATCCCGCACATAAAGTATTCAGTGACATCGGCTGTTATACACTGGGAGCAAATGCGCCATTCAATGCTATCAACTCATGCGTAGATATGGGTGCTTCTATCACTATGGCAAAAGGTGCAGCCGACGGAGGCCTGTTTCCGGCCGTAGCCGTCATCGGTGACTCCACATTCACTCATTCGGGAATGACGGGATTATTAGACTGCGTAAATGAAAACGCCAATGTGACAATTGTAATATCCGACAACGAGACTACCGCTATGACAGGCGGGCAAGATTCTGCAGGAACCGGACGTATCGAAGCAATCTGTGCAGGTCTCGGTGTAGAGCCCGCCCATATCAGAGTGGTTGTTCCTTTGAAGAAGAATTACGAAGAGATGAAACAGATCATACGCGAAGAAATCGAATATTGTGGCGTATCTGTCATTATTCCACGCAGAGAGTGTATCCAGACATTAGCACGTAAAAAAAGAAGCAAGTAAACCATGAAAAAAGATATTATATTATCAGGAGTAGGCGGACAGGGTATTTTGTCCATTGCTACCGTAATCGGTAAAGCCGCTTTAAAGGAAGGACTTTATATGAAACAAGCAGAAGTGCACGGAATGAGCCAGCGCGGAGGAGACGTTCAATCCAACCTCCGCATCAGCGATCAGCCGATTGCTTCCGATTTGATTCCTTCCGGCAAATGTGATCTTATTATCTCACTGGAACCTATGGAAGGCCTTCGATATCTTCCTTACCTTAGCCCTGAAGGATGGCTGGTAACGAATGAAACTCCTTTTGTCAATATTCCCAACTATCCGGAAACGGACAAAGTAATGGCAGAAATCAACAAACTACCTCATAAGATAGTATTGAATGTAGATAAAGTAGCCAAAGAAGCCGGTTCCGCACGAGTAGCCAATATCGTCCTGTTGGGAGCAACAATTCCATTTCTTGGCATTGACTACGCAAAAGTGCAGGACAGCATTCACGAGATTTTCCAACGTAAAGGGGAAGCAATTGTAGAAATGAATCTTAAAGCATTGGCTGCCGGCAAGGAAATTGCGGAAAAGCTTATGTAATAATAGAGACTGCCATGAGTACACAATACTGGGAAGAAGAAATAGAAACCATGAGTCGGGAGAAGTTGCAGGAATTGCAGCTTCAACGCTTGAAGAAAACAATCAGTATCGCTGCAAACGCTCCATACTATAAGGAGGTTTTCAGTAAACATGGTATTACCTCAGACAGCATACAATCGCTGGATGATATCCGTAAAGTACCGTTCACGACCAAAGCCGATATGCGTGCCCACTACCCTTTCGGACTAGTGGCGGGAGATATGAGGAATGATGGTGTGCGTATTCACTCTTCCAGTGGTACTACCGGAAATCCGACAGTTATCGTTCACTCACAACACGACCTTGATTCTTGGGCTAATCTGGTAGCCCGTTGCCTATATACGGTAGGAATCCGTAAAACAGATGTTTTTCAAAATAGTTCAGGATATGGAATGTTTACAGGAGGACTAGGGTTCCAATATGGCGCCGAACGTCTGGGTTGTCTTACCGTTCCTGCCGCAGCCGGTAACAGCAAGCGGCAGATTAAATTCATCAATGACTTTAAGACAACCGCTCTGCATGCTATACCAAGCTATGCCATTCGTCTTGCAGAGGTCTTTCAGGAAGAAGGACTAGACCCAAGAGGCACCACACTGAAAACTTTGGTAATCGGTGCAGAGCCCCATACAGATGAACAACGTCGGAAAATAGAGCGGATGTTGGGTGTAAAAGCATACAACAGCTTCGGTATGACGGAAATGAACGGTCCCGGTGTTGCTTTCGAATGTCTGGAACAGAACGGAATGCACTTTTGGGAGGATTGCTACTTAGTAGAAATCATTGATCCAGAAACAGGCGAACCTGTTCCTGAAGGAGAAACCGGAGAATTAGTACTCACTACCCTTGATCGGGAAATGATGCCGCTCATCCGTTATCGTACCCGCGACTTAACCCGTATTCTTCCGGGAAAATGTCCTTGCGGTCGTACACATATCCGTATTGACCGGATTAAAGGACGTAGTGACGATATGTTTATCATCAAGGGAGTCAATATTTTCCCAATGCAGGTAGAGAAAATCCTGGTACAATTCCCCGAATTGGGCAGCAACTATTTAATTACGCTGGAAACAATCAATAATCAGGATGAAATGATTGTTGAAGTGGAGCTGAGCGATCTTTCTACCGACAATTATATTGAATTGGAGAAAATACGCAAGGATATTACCCACCAACTGAAAGACGAAATCCTGGTTACTCCCAAAGTAAAACTGGTTAAGAAAGGTTCTCTACCTCAAAGCGAGGGGAAAGCCGTTCGTGTGAAAGATTTAAGAGATAACAAGTAAGACTAAAATAGTTCATGTGCTAATATGCCGTCCTTTGTTTCATCATCCGGAATGGCATATTAGCACATTATTAATTAATATCAGATTATATGCAATTACTCAAAAAAAGAATTCTGCAAGATGGAAAATGTTACGAAGGAGGTATTCTGAAAGTGGATAGTTTTATCAACCACCAGATGGACCCTGTTCTGATGAAATCAATCGGAGTCGAATTTGTCCGCCGTTTTGCAGCCACAAACGTAAATAAAATCATGACAATAGAAGCCAGTGGCATTGCTCCGGCTATCATGACAGGTTACCTGATGGATTTGCCTGTTGTATTTGCCAAAAAGAAATCTCCCAAAACGATTCAGAATGCACTAAGTACCACCGTCCACTCGTTTACAAAAGACCGTGATTACGAAGTTGTTATCAGCTCCGATTTTCTGACTCCAAATGACAACATACTTTTTGTAGATGACTTCCTTGCATACGGAAATGCGGCATTAGGTGTTCTTGATCTCATTAAGCAGTCCGGAGCAAATCTGGTAGGAATGGGATTCATCATTGAAAAAGCATTCCAAAACGGACGCAAAGTGCTGGAAGAGCAGGGGGTCAGAGTAGAAAGCCTTGCAATCATCGAAGACCTATCTCATTGCAGCATTAAAATCAAAGATCAATAGCCGGAATTGGGGTTGAAATACTGCCCCTTTCCTTTTGTTCTTTTCCCATATTGCACCGCTTGCCGGGGACATACATGGTAACATGCCAGGCATGAGGTGCAATTCATTCCCCAGACCGGCTTCCCTTCTGACATAGTAATATTCTCCATCGGACAATTCTTCTCACAACGCCTACATCCGATACAGCCATCTGTTACATAGAAATGCTTAGGTGACATTTGAAAACGATTGAATAAAGGATTGATTATTCTCGTTTTAATAAAAGGAATACTGCCTTCGTGACAGGAAAACAAGTGTTCTCTTTTACTGATCAAAGTATTTATCCTTTTAAGTTCCGCGACGCTCTCTGCCAACTTCTTCCTCTCCAGTTCCTCGCTATCCACATCAAATCCCGGAAGCAATACATAATTGTTAGGCATGGTGACTGAAAAGCCGGCATGACATTCCCATCCCTTATGTCTGAACGCTTTCGTCAGAACCTGTTGAGTCAAGCCGGTATCATCTCCACAAGAACATACAAAGAACAAATACTGCCCTCTGTACCCCTTCAGCGAGAGTTTTTGGATAAAGCTCAATACAATCTCAGGAGGCGCCCACGAGTAAATAGGAAACACGAATCCGATCGTTTCTTCCTCTTTGAGACAAAACTCCAACACTCCACTCCTCAATGCGTCGGGAATGAAAACTAAATCCTCTTTTTGTTCCTTAGACAGCTGATTAGCGATCCACTTTGAATTACCTGTACCTGAGAAATAAAATATCATAGAAAAGTATATAAGAAAGCCGTACCGACGATGTGATGAAACTCTGATAGAACAAGATTTGAGCGCTCGCCCTCTTTGTAATCCACCGGCTTAAAGCTGTCCCGAAGGATGTGGCCCGCCATTGAAGAACGAAGCTTTCTCGGTGCATCAGATTAATTTGAAGAGTTTCCCGATCCAGTCGATACGGCTAATATTTTTGTATCACAAATGTAATAAGAATCCTTGATATTAGCAAGAAAAAAAAGGATTTTGTTTACCTACTAACATTTTTTTATTCTGTTTTCACTGCCGTGCAAAGAAAAAGTGCCAGTTACTAGCCTAGTAACTGACACTTTGTAATTCATAAACTGTTGAGTCTTAAGCAGCTTTTGCTTTAGCAACCACAGCTTTGAAAGCTTCCGGGTGATTCATAGCTAAATCAGCCAAAACCTTACGATTTATTTCAATACCGGCTTTGTGCAGACCGCCCATCAATTTAGAATAAGACATTCCTTCAAGACGTGCAGCAGCGTTGATACGTTGTATCCAAAGAGCGCGGAAGTTTCTTTTCTTATTTCTACGGTCACGGAACGCGTAAGTCAAACCCTTTTCCCAAGTGTTTTTAGCTACGGTCCATACATTCTTTCTTGCACCAAAGTAACCTCTGGTTAATTTCAAAATTTTCTTTCTTCTTGCTTTTGAAGCAACATGATTTACTGATCTTGGCATAGTTTTACTTTTTTTGAATGTTAGCGCCGCTACTTCACGCAGCGAACTTCAGGCTAATGCATTCGGTTAATACTTTAATAATACTTTTACGCTTTTGATTACTTCATTGCTAAGAGTTCCTTAACCTGGCTTACATTTGTTGTATCAACAGTTGTAGAGTAGCACAGATTTCTTTTTCTCTTCTTAGTTTTCTTAGTCAAAATGTGACTGTGAAAAGCGTGCTTTCTTTTGATTTTACCTGTTCCGGTAAGGGTAAACCTTTTTTTAGAACCGGAGTTAGTCTTCATCTTTGGCATCTTACTTATTTTTAAATTATTAAATATATAATGGCAACGCACTATACCTGCGCGTTACGCATTTTCTCTTATTCTTCCTCAGCTTCCGGCTTTTCAGCTTTCTGCACAGGAGTGGCAGGTTTCGGTGCTGCTGGCTTTTTAGCTGCCTCTTTCTTTTTCGGAGAAAGTTGTATAGTCATACGCTTTCCCTCAAGTATAGGCATCTGATCTACTTTTGCGTAATCTTCAAGGTCGTTGGCAAAACGAAGCAAAAGAACTTCACCTTGCTCCTTAAAAAGGATGGAACGTCCCTTAAAGAACACATAGGCCTTCACCTTATCTCCATCTTCCAAAAAGCCCTTAGCATGCTTCAACTTGAAGTTGTAATCATGATCGTCTGTCTGAGGTCCGAAACGGATCTCTTTTACATTGACCTTAACCTGCTTCGCTTTTTGTTCCTTCTGGCGTTTCTTTAATTGATAAAGAAATTTAGAGTAATCAATAATACGACAAACAGGGGGTTGAGCATTAGGAGAAATTTCCACTAAATCCAATTCTTTCTCTTCGGCCATTTTCAAGGCTTGAAAGATAGGATATACTTTCGGTTCAATATCGTCGCCTACAATGCGGACTTCTTTGGCACGAATCTGTTCGTTGATTCTGTATTGCCCTTTAAAAGTGTCATTCTTCATTAAAAACGTTTACTTCCTAGTTTGATCTTTTTATTGTTCTACTAAATATTTATCATGAAACGGCTGCAAAGTTACCATTTATTTATCATATTCTGAACTTCTTCGTTCAAAATTTTAGCAAATTCTTCAAATTTCATGGTCCCCTTATCTCCTTCGCCTTGTCTACGAACAGAAACTTCACCATTTTCTGCTTCTTTTTCGCCGACAATCAACATATAAGGAATACGTTTCATCTCATTATCACGGATCTTGCGACCTATTTTTTCGTTACGGTCATCTACAATCGCACGGATTTCGTGAGTTTTCAGATACATCTTCACTTGTTCCGCATATTCATTGAACTTCTCACTGATCGGCAGAATAGCAACCTGGTCGGGTGTCAACCACAATGGGAACTTACCGGCGGTATGTTCAATCAGCACGGCAACAAAGCGCTCCATTGATCCGAACGGTGCACGATGGATCATAACCGGACGGTGTTTCTGATTATCAGATCCCATATATTCCAGTTCAAAACGTTCCGGCAAGTTATAGTCTACCTGGATAGTACCCAACTGCCAGCGACGACCGATTGCATCTTTCACCATAAAGTCGAGCTTAGGACCGTAGAAAGCCGCTTCACCATATTCAATCTTAGCAGGTAATCCTTTTTCTTCACACGCCTCGATAATAGCCTGTTCTGCCTTTTCCCAATTATCATCACTACCAATATATTTTTCGCGGTTTACTTTATCGCGTAATGATATCTGAGCCTCAAAATTCTGGAAATTCATAGAACGGAACACAATAGAGATGATATCCATTACACGAAGGAATTCATCTTTTACCTGATCCGGACGACAGAAAATATGAGCGTCATCCTGCGTAAAGCTACGTACACGAGTTAAACCGTGCAACTCACCACTTTGTTCATAACGACAAACTGTTCCAAATTCAGCAATACGCAATGGAAGGTCTTTATATGAACGCGGGAAGTTCTTATAAATCTCACAATGGTGAGGGCAGTTCATCGGTTTCAAGAAGTACTCTTCTCCTTCTTCCGGAGTATGAATAGGTTGGAAAGCGTCTTTGCCATATTTTGCATAGTGACCGGAAGTCACATATAGTAACTTGTTGCCAATCGGCGGGGTGATTACTTCCTGATAGTCATAGCGAGTCTGGATACGACGCAAGAATTCCTGCAAACGCAGACGTAATGCAGTACCTTTCGGCAGCCACATCGGAAGTCCCTTTCCTACCGTCTCCGAGAACATGAACAACTGCATCTCTTTGCCGATCTTACGGTGGTCACGTTTTTTGGCTTCTTCCAACAATACCAGATACTCATCCAGCATTTTCTTCTTCGGGAACGTGATACCATAAATACGTGTCAACATCTTACGGTCTTCCTGACCACGCCAATATGCACCGGCTACCGTAGTCAGTTTGATAGCTTTGATCGGAGCAGTCGTCATCAAGTGAGGACCACGGCAAAGATCAGTAAATGCCCCTTGCGTATAAGTAGTAATATGTCCGTCTTCCAATTCGGAAATCAACTCACATTTATAAGTTTCCCCACGATCGCCAAACATCTTCAATGCATCCGCTTTGGCAATGCTCTCTCTGACTACATCTTCTTTCTTGGCAGCCAGTTCCTGCATCTTAGCTTCAATAGCAGGCAGATCACTTTCCTTGATTACCGCTTCTCCCGGATCTACATCATAATAGAATCCGTTTTCAATGGCCGGACCGATACCGAACTGAATGCCCGGATAAAGTTCCTGCAAAGCTTCAGCCAGCAAGTGAGCACTTGTATGCCAAAAAGCATGTTTGCCTTCTTCATCATCCCATTTATAAAGCACGAAATCAGCATCTTCATTAATAGGACGTCCTAAATCATAAGTCTCGCCATTCACGCCACAAGCCAAAACATCTTGTGCCAAACGCGAACTGATACTTTCTGCAATCTGTAAACCGTTCACTCCTTCATTATATTCACGAACAGAGCCATCGGGAAATTTTATCTTTATCATAATAGATGATGTTATATTTTCACAATTTGAACGCAAAAGTAAGTAAATCTTTTGAGTTTTCCATTTTTTATCAAATAAATGTTATTCCGTCTGATCCGTAAAACGTTTGATTACGTTATAAGCAGAAACAATGCCCAACTCACCGGCTTTACTTAAATCAGAAATGCCCAGCTTGTTATTACCTAAAAATATATGGGTAAGGCCTCTATTAAAGTAAGCATCCGCAAAATCAGGATTCAGCTCGATCGCCTTGTCATAATCGGCAATAGCAGCCCGGTAGTCCTTCAGCATAGCAGAGACATTCGCACGGTTATAGTAAGCATAAACAAAGTCCGGCGCCAGATTGATCACCTTGTCCAGGTCTTTCCTTACTACTTCATAATCAACCGCAGTAATCTCTTTACGTTTATCACCCGGAATATCCGTTTCGGCGGCTTGTTCCGCCTTCTGATATTCCAGTTGCTTACAGCGGATAAGCGCACGCATAAAATAAGCCGGGAAGAAATCACCGTCCAACAGAATCGTCTGTGTCAAGTCAGCCACAGCACTTGAGAAGTCCTGCACCAGATAGAAGTCAATCGCACGGGCAAAACGCTTCGAAGCGCTCTTTTCATCAGCCACGATAGCGGACGTATGTGTATCGATCAAAGCAAAATGGAATTTCACCTGTTCTTCTGTCAACGGAGCTTCCATATTCGTAATACGAAGACGTTTAGAGAGGATTCCCGTACGGTTCAAGTCCTCAATATACTTGTGAAAATTCACCGAACGCTTCACGTCACTCATTTTCTCATAATAAGTCAAAGCAAACATGGGCTCCAGTGTGATATTTACATTCTTGTCCTGCACACGTCCACGATAATCACTCGTATAACGCTGTTCGGCTTCAGAGTCATCGGCAATTACTATCTTACGATAGTTATTCATATTCTTATCCGACTTCTTGCGTGTTTTTTCTCCATCTTCATCTCCACTTCCGTCCGCTTTATCTTTATTCTGGGCAACATCCTTATTAGTCACACCGTTCTGCTTGTCAATCTGGGCTTTCATGACCTTAAACTCATCTTGTTCCGCTCCTTTCTTATCCCCAATTTTTCTACGGGCTTCCGAACGCTGATAATATCCGGCCAGAAAGTTAGGATACTGATTGATAACAGTCGTATAGTCTTGTATGGCCCCACGATAATCACCTGTCTGCGCACGGAGTAAACCACGGTTAAAGACAGCCATCATATTATCCGGTTCCATTTGAATGACAAAATCAAAGTCCTCAATTGCCCGGTTGTCATCCCCTACCCGTGCACGAAGCAGACCACGATTATAATGTCCGATAAAGTTATTGGGATCAATATCCAATGCCAAATCATAGTCACTCATGGCCCCCCTCAGATTATTCTGATGGAATCTTGCCAATGCACGATTAATATAGTTTCCGGCATTCTTCGCACTTAAATGAATAGCCCGGTCAAAATCCGATTCCGCCTCCGCATATTTGGATTGCTGCAATTTCACAATTGCCCGTGCAGCCCATGCGTCCGGATCATATTTATCCAATTCAAGCGCCTTATTGAAATCGGTCAAGGCAGCAATGGTGTCCTTCTGCTGCAAAGACACTTCCCCCCTCATTAAATAAGCACGTGTATAACGGGGAGACACTTTCAGCAAACTTTCCAGATCCTCTTTTGCTGAATTATAATCCTTTTTCTGAATATGAGATAACGTTAAATTATGCCACAGAGTGATATTCTCCGGATCATAATGCAAAGCCTTCTGATAATCTTCAATAGCCCCGTCAAATTTGCTCTGACGGATTCTGGCAAGGCCACGAATCTGATAAGCACCTACCACAAACGGATTGCGTTGGATAGCCGCATCACAGTCTGCTTCCGCACCTTGAAAATCTTCCAGATTCAGTTTGGCCAAAGCCCTGAAAAAATAAGGCTCATACAAATAAGGTTTAGCGTTAATTACCTGGTTGAAGTACTGAATGGAAAGTACATAATCCTCAAAATAAAGAGCGTTTCGGGCGATAGTCATCACCCGATCCGTATTTATCTGAGCACATACCAGTGTGGGGAACAGTAATAATACTGTTAATATTCTCTTTATCATCGACATTTTATACTTGTAAACGAAGCAAAAATAATGCTTTTCGTTTACTTGACAGGGATATAAACGTTTTTTATCTTTATTTTACCTGTTTCATCTTATAAGAACTGCGTGCTTTCCCCTTCAACATCGTATTCAGTTTTCCCTTAATCATTTGCTTACGAAGTGGAGAAATATGATCAATAAACATCTTACCGTCCAAATGGTCGAATTCATGTTGCATTACGCGAGCCAGATAGCCTTCTACAACTTCCTCGTGTTCCACAAAATTCTCATCCATATATTTCACGCGAATCTTATCTCCTCTTTTCACTGTCTCATGGATACCCGGCAGACTCAGACATCCTTCTTCCATACTTACTTCTTCTCCCCCGACCTCTAGTATATGGGGATTGATATAAGCTTTATTAAAATCTTTAAATTCAGGATAATCCTCCGAGAGCGGATCTAATGTAATGGTAACAACACGAATTGGCAAACCGATTTGCGGAGCAGCCAATCCTACACCATCCGCATGCACCATTGTTTCAAACATATTTGCAATCAACTCTTTCAGATTCGGATAATCCGGAGTTATATCCTCTGCCACCTTTCTTAAAACAGGCTGGCCATATACATAAATAGGTAAAATCATATCTGATATTCTACTAAAAAATTAAGTTATTCTTTGTCTATATTAAAAACGTTTACTTTCCAAATATGTTTGCAGAATAATTGTAGCGCTAATCTCATCTACCAAAGCCTTGTTCTGCCGGTCTTTCTTTTTCAGCCCTGCCTCCAGCATAGTCCGATGCGCAAGAACGGAGGTAAAACGCTCATCCACATACTCCACTGGAAGCTCAGGAAAACGTTTTTTCAGTGAACGGACAAAAGGTTCTATATTTTTCATATTCTCCGAAACTTCATTATTCATTTGCTTAGGCAATCCAATAATAATCCGCTCTACCGGTTCCTTAGCGATGTAATCACCGATAAAATTCAAAAGCTCATGTGTAGGAACTGTCGTCAAGCCATTGGCAATCAGCTGCATGGTGTCGCTAACAGCTATTCCTGTACGTTTTCTTCCGTAATCTATTGCTACTATTCTGCTCATGGGGCACAAAAATACAAAAAAGACGCTTCCCGTGAAAGGAAACGTCTCTTTTATTATAATATTTCAAATATATATTATTCTTCAACAATTGCTACACGGCTCAGTTTAGCATCATCATAGAACATGTTGCCAACACCACCCTTATAGTCAACCTTCAACTGAGAAGCAGGAACTCCGAATTCGTTAACCATCAAGTCACGAACAGCTTCAGCTCTCTTCTTACTCAACTTCATGTTGTATTCAGCAGAGCCTGTACCCTTATCAGCATATCCAGTTATAGTAAATACTTTTCCTGGATTTTCCTTGATACCCTTAGCCATAGCTTCGATATTCATGTACTCTCTCTTGCTGATATTACTCTTACCGATATTGAATACTACGACAAGGCGTGGAACAAATCCGGCTTCTTTCTTAACAACCACTTCCGGTTTCTTATTACGTGCTTCAACCAGGTCACGCTTCAAAGATTCATTTTCACCCTTCAGTGCGTTTACTCTGTCTCTCATATCGTTCAATTGGCTCTCTGGAACCATCGGAACTGTAGGAACTGCATTCCAACCGCGTTTCTTAAATTTATAAGTAACACCTACAGTCAGTCCTAACATAGCTTCCTTATTCTCACCAGCCAATGTATTTTTCATAAACAGGCTACGCATTTCCACGTTGAAGTCCAAAGCAGACGACAAACGGAAACGGTTAATCAAACCTAAATTAAAACCAATATTATCATCTGTCGGTTTCGTCCAAGAATGAACCCATCCTGCACCTGCATAAGGGATGAATGAATACAGACGGTCTTCCTTATACCCGCAGAACATATTAGTAAGGTTCAACATAACATCAGCATGGAAATTAGCGATATTCCATTTCTGCTTATAATATCCGTTAGACATAACGCCACCTTTTACGTAAGCATCATCTTCAAGCAAAGTAGCCCCCTTAGCCTGAAGACCATTATAAGCAATACGCAAACCGATTCCGGGAGTAAACCACTTTCCTACAGCAATGTCCAATGCAGGAGCAAGTCGTTTTCCAAAATCCAACTTACCGTCATTATCTCCAAAATACATCTGGGCTCCCAGACCACCGCTAATAAACCAATTAGCTCCAAAGCGGTTTGTCTCTACGCTATAGCTGGTTGCTGCTTTTTCTTTTTCCTGAGCAGGCAGACAAACAGAAACTGCCGCCAATAAAATAAATAATAAACCCTTTTTCATCTCAATTTATTTTAGTAAATAATATATTTCCATCAAAAAGAGAATAAGATGAACTTATTTTCTTAAAAATTACTGCAAATATAGATATTTAATATAATACACACAAAAAATCACGTAAAAAATCACACCCCCATTCTTTTTTTATAAAACAAAAATAGCCAACGACAAATTTATCATTGGCTATTCTTATTTTTCTGCTGTACCTTTAATATACTAACTTCACATTATCAATCCATAATGTATTTCCCGGAGAACCTATATATGCCCCTCCGTGACTGGATGTAAACTGAAGACACAGATGGGTAGGAACGTCATTTTCATCTCCCCAAGCCACCTCATGAATAGGTACACTTTCGCCTTTACTATTGACCGTGTAACTTTCAGTAACCTGCAGACGCATCATGTGAGCCTTATATTCAGGACGACTTGTAATATCACCATACATAATTTCATAGGAAACATTATTCTTCCAGTCCGTAGAGTGATAATAATAGGTCACCATTGTACCGATACGTTTCGCATACACGTTTCCTTCCGCATCTTCCCAACGTTTCTGTAAAAACAGAATAGCTGCAGGATAATCTTTACCGGGAACATCCGTAATCTTACTGAATCCGGTAGCACGGATACGATTTTCGCGATCCGACATCTTCACCTTGTAATCGAACTGAAGGGCTACCGGTTTCTTAGTAAACGGAATACCGGTCTGCAGCATCTTCTGTGGGTTCTTAGTACCTTTAATAGGTTCATGCACCGATCCGGTAAAAATAGAACCAGCCGCCAGCACCGTGATATTGACCAGTCCCAGTACCTTCACACTTTCCATGCGAGTATCCAGCCGCGCACAGTATCCATTCCCTCTTTTTTCGGGGAAAACCGATGTGTTCGTCTTGGTAATTCCGGCTACTTTTGCCATCACGTTTGAAGTACCCCAAGGCGAACCACCCATATTTTTATAAACCTGATCTCCCTTGATTACAGTGGTCGGCCCTATCGCATATACATTCTTTGTATTTCCGCCAATAATGCTCGACTCCTTTATTTGACGGTCTACCCATTGATCCATGTCTCCAAAAGGAACCATTTCGACTTTATGCTGCGCCATCAAAGACAAGGAAGAAAAAAATGCAACAAAACCTGTCATCAACAGGCGATGAACGATTTTCTGAACCATTACTTTCCTTTCTTTTTTCTTCTTCTTATAAATTATACTCCCATTGCTTTAAAGCAAATCCCCAATTCTCTTCAACCAGACGAATTGTGCGATCATCATATTTATACTTGTTCTTTTTATATCCTTTCTTACCGCCCACATACTTTTCTATGTCAGCACGCGCTTCCGTGAATCCCGGAATAGAAAGTGACTTATAAATATTCTCTGTCATTCCCATCGCATCTGCTTCAAAATCTTCAAACTTCACCTCCATCAGATTACCTTCGGGGATAAACTGTTTATCCGATTCATACTTATGATAAAGTTTTGCATAGATAGAAAGGATATTTTCCTCCAATTGTTCATTGCTGATATCCTGCAACTTCAACGGTTGAATCGTATTTGTAAAGAAACTGCGTGTAGATTCGAATACCGTATACGGATTACGCATCAAGTAAATAAACTTAGCGTTCGGGAACATCTTTACCAGTTCTTTCACCCGACCGGTGTGCGGAGGATTCTTGCTAAGGAATTGAGTACCATGTGTATTCCACAAAGAAATCTTAATCAGTTTCGTAAATACCTCTTCAAAAACTTTCAACTCCGCGTCTGTAATATCATCAAACAACAGATACTTGTCTGCATATTCCTGTTGACATTTCGGTAAAAACCAAAAATTATAATAAGTATAAGGCATCATATTCGACAATGCAAATTCCTCTTCCTGCGGAAGATCCACAGCTAGTTCCATATTGTCGGTCGGACGTTTATCCGGCATCAGCCAACTCATATTCTTTTTAAAGAAAGGCTGTCCCCACATCATCAAATGAGGAAACACAGTCTGATACGTTGTATTATACCCAAAATGCTTGTCGCAAGAGAACACATTATGAACAAAAGTAGTTCCGCTTCTCCAATGTCCCAGAATAAATACCGGATCATGTTCCAATGGTTGGTTGGCCAATAGCTTTTCATACCGGCTATTCTGCAATCCGGCTAATGGAGAGAGTAAACGGCACACCGCCTTTGTCAACCGGTATTTTCCTTTGTAAGCCACATCTATTTCACGACCGGCAGTGATAGCCTTAAACGTTTTCCAGTCTGCACCTACCAGCGTATTAATCGGAAGTTTATTAAATTCGAGTAATCCCATACTTTTCTTACTTTATTATTTTCACAGCAAAACCCTGACGTTCCAATTCCTTTACTGCTTTCTCCACAGCTTCATAATGTTCCGGAGCAATTCCCAACTTCGGTAAGTCCAAAACAGGAATATCATCCGTATTGCTCATATTCTTCACCTCAACCCGATCGATAATCATACCGACAGCCGAAGTATTATTCGTAATAGGATCAATCAAGATAAATGAACCGCATGACTTATTCTTCTTATACGGATCAAAGAAAAGTTCTTTGGCAGTAGTCAGCACCACACGTGCAATCTGATTGAGCTGCAATGGCAAACTATCTGCCGTCAATTGTCCATTATCAACAGAAAGGTGTTCCATTGTGTTTACATCCACCTTATATTTAATCGCATCAATACGGGTACGGCTCAGATTAGTCGTTTGCTTGATAAAGAAAGATTTATTGATATCCATCGGTTCCTCGTCCATCCACACCATCATTGCCTCAAAATTACGGTCGATAATAGGCAAGTTATCCGGATGTACCAGCATTTCACCACGAGACACATCAATCTCATCTTCCAAAGTCAATGTAACAGATTGCGGTGGAAACGCATAATCCAACTCCCCGTCATAAGTTACGATACTTTTTACCTTAGACGTTTTTCCCGAAGGAAGTGCCATCACTGTATCCCCCTTACGGACAATACCGGATGCGACCTTACCGCAGAAACCTCTAAAGTCCAGATTCGGGCGAAGTACATATTGAACCGGGAAACGGAAATCAGACAGATTATGGTCATTATCGATATGAACGGTTTCCAGAAAATCCAACAAAGAGATTCCTTTATACCACGGAGTACGTTCCGATTTATCCACTACATTATCTCCATCCAAAGCGGAAAGAGGAATACAGTTCACATCAGGAATTCCCAACGGAGCAACGAATTTCTTGTATTCGGCAACAATCTCGTTGAACCGTTCTTCCGAGAAGTCCACCAAGTCCATCTTGTTTACTGCCAATACGACATGCTTGATACCCAACAGAGATACCAGGAAAGTATGGCGGCGTGTCTGTGTAATCACTCCCATACGGGCGTCTACCAGAATAATAGCTAAGTTAGCCGTAGATCCGCCGGTGATCATATTACGAGTATACTGCTCATGTCCCGGAGTATCCGCAATAATAAACTTACGGCCGTTGGTAGAAAAATAACGATAAGCCACATCAATCGTAATACCCTGTTCCCGTTCGGCTTTCAAACCATCGAGCAACAATGCGTAGTCTATATGCTCACCCGCATTCCCTACACGTTTGCTATCACGCTCCAACGCATCCAACTGGTCTTCGTACAATTTCTTACTGTCAAACAACAAACGTCCGATCAGCGTTGATTTCCCATCATCAACCGAACCGGCGGTCAACAGTCTCAGCAAGTCTTTCTGCTCATCCTTATCCAGAAAAGCCTTTATATCTAATTTATTATCTGCCATCACTTGTTACAATTAAAAGTATCCTTCACGTTTCTTCTGCTCCATACTCGCATCCTGGTCGAAGTCAATCACGCGAGTTGTCCGCTCACTCTTAGTAGTAGTCATCATTTCTTCCACAATCTCCTCAATTGTTGAAGCTCCGCTTTCTACAGCACCCGTCAATGGCCAACAACCCAGTGTACGGAAACGGACCATCTTCATTTCAATCTGATCACGGTATTTTTCCGGCAAGCGGTCATCATCCGCCATAATCAGATTACCATCCATTTGTACTACCGGACGTTCCTTTGCATAATACAACGGGACAATCGGAATATTCTCCAGCCGAATGTACTGCCAGATATCCAACTCTGTCCAGTTACTCAACGGGAATACACGAATACTTTCCCCCTTGTGTACACGGGCATTATAAATATCCCACAATTCAGGGCGCTGGTTTTTCGGATCCCACTGATGGAACTTATCCCGGAAAGAGAAAATACGTTCTTTCGCACGTGATTTCTCTTCATCACGACGGGCTCCCCCGAACGCTGCATCAAACTTATACTTATCCAGAGCACGAAGCAATGCCTGTGTCTTCATCAGGTCAGTGTGTACTTTGCTTCCATGCGTAAAAGGTCCCACCCCTGCATTGAAAGCTTCCATATTACTTTCTACAATCAGATTCCATCCATATTTCTTAGCATATTCGTCACGGAACTGAATCATCTCCTTGAACTTCCATTTCGAATCGATATGCATCAAAGGGAATGGTACTTTACCCGGATAAAACGCTTTTTCCGCCAAACGTACCATCACCGAAGAATCCTTTCCGATACTGTAAAGCATCACCGGATTCTCAAATTCCGCCGCCACCTCGCGGATGATATGAATAGACTCTGCTTCGAGTTCTTTCAAGTGGCTTAATTTATATTCTTCCATTTATTTTAAAAGTTATGAATTACGAATTATGAATTTGCCGACAACCGCATACTAATTCTTCATTCCCAATTCTTCATTCTTCATTTCACATTCTTCACTTTAGGTAAAATCAGCTCCAGCAAACGATTCACAGATTCTTCCAGACTTAGTTTAGAAGTATCCAACGACAAAGCCGGATGTTCCGGTATCTCAAAAGGCGCGGAGATTCCCGTAAAATTCTTTATTTCTCCTTTGCGGGCTTTCGCATACAAGCCCTTTACATCGCGTCTCTCACACTCCTCCAACGGGGTACTTACGAAAATTTCCAGAAAATCATCCTTTCCGATTATATTCGCTGCCATTTCGCGAATATCATTATTCGGACTGATAAAAGCAGCAATTGTTATAATACCGCTGTCCAAAAACAACTTTGACACTTCGGCTATACGGCGAATGTTCTCCACCCGGTCGGTTTCCGAAAAGCCCAAATTATTATTAATTCCGCTACGGATATTATCCCCGTCCAGAATACGGCAAAGCAGTCCACGCTTATGCAGTTCGCGTTCCAATGCAATGGCAACTGTACTTTTCCCCGACCCGCTCAGTCCGGTAAACCATATCATGACACTATGCTGTCCCAAAAGCTCTTCTTTGTCTTGCCGTGTCATCATGCGGTCAAATATAGGATATATATGATTCTTTTCTTCCATCTATAAATTAGTTTTATTAAAAGTTCCAGATCATCGGGATCAGAATAACAGAAATTAAGAAGGTTATAATATTTAGTGGTAATCCGATACGCACAAAATCCATAAACTTATAGTTACCGATACCTTGCACAATCAGATTCGTCTGATAACCAATCGGTGTAGAGAAACTGGCAGATGCAGCCATACAAATCACCACAAAGAAAGGTGTCGGGCTGACTCCCATCTGTGCCGAGATCGACAGTGCCAAAGGAAACGCCAAAGCCGCCGCTGCATTATTGGTTATCAACTCCGTAAACAGATTTGTGATAATAAATAGCATTGCAAGCAACACGTGCGGACCGTAATCATCACTTAACCCAATGATGAACTTAGCAACGCAATCCGCCACTCCCGAATTTACCATCGCCTTACTGATCGCAAAAGCACAAGCAATCGTAATCAGGATATCCCACGAAATGTATTTAGTATATTTGCGGGCAGGAAACAGATTTGTCCATGCCATAATAATAGTAGTAATAGAAACAAAGAAGAACATATCCAGTTTGATATCCGGAAACATTTCCCTCACAATAGGAAGTTCACCCACTGTTGCACCTACAATCATCAACACCAAAAGAAACAAAGCAAACCAACGTTTTTTCTTTCCGGCAGTATCAGGGTCACTTCCATTTGTCAACAGCACGAATACGGAAGATTCTCCCCATGTCGGAATAAACGTATCATCAGCCATCACCACAAGAGTATCTCCTTCATGAAGCACTATATCTTCCAGATTCGTAACAAAACGTTGCCCGTTACGTGTCTTTATCTCCTTCACTTCCGCCCCATAATGGCGTTGGAAATTAAAATCCTTCAGTTTCTTATTAATACCGGGAAAACGCGCACCCAATACAGCCTCTACCCGGTGCAGCTTCTCCCCTTCCTCTACTTCCTCATCCGGCACCGCCGTATCCGGACGTGCATCCGGCAACAGACGCTTCGAAAAAACAAACAGATAAATAATACCGGCAATGGCTATAAAGATTCCTACCTTTCCAAGTTCAAACATCGAGAAGCCTTCGAACCCGGCATCCAATATCATACCATGCACCACCAGATTAGTAGAGGTACCGATCAGCGTACAAATACCACCCAGAATAGTGACATAAGAAAGAGGTATCAAGAATTTTGTAGCAGGAAGCTTCACCGAATTGGCCCAATGCTTGATTATAGGAGCAAAGATAACCACGACAGGAGTATTATTCAAGAAAGCGGAGATGAACGCCACCGAAGGTAAAAGACGCAACTGTGCCTTAAACACCGTTGTCTTCCCCTGAGGCAACAGCTTCTTTATCACCTGTCCCAGCGTACCCGACTGTCGGATCCCTTCACTCACCAGAAATAGCAAAGCAACAGTTATCATACCTTTGTTGCTAAAGCCTTCAAGCATCTCTTTGGGAGTCAGAATACCGGCACACAAAAATAATACCACTACTGAAAAAAGTATCATACCCGGACGCATCTTATCTGCAACCAAGGCAGCTACCATTCCTAATAGGGCCAATAGTACAAATACAATTTCAAATGTCATATAAACATCAATTAGTGTTCTCTCTTGGGCTCAACAATAAACCAAGGATTCAATAAGTCCTCCTTATTATATCGTAACGGTTCATCCTTTCCGGCTTGATACACTTCCATTCCGGCAGCACGTGCAATCGCATGTCCGGCAGCCGTATCCCACTCCATAGTCGGAGCAAAGCGCGGATACACGTCAGCCTCTCCTTCCGCCACCAGACAGATCTTCATAGAACTTCCACGCGATATCAACTCAATGCCACCGCGTTTCTTTTTCCTCAGGTCTGCAATATATTCTTCCGTTTCAGGCGACAAGTGCGAACGGGAAGCAACGACTATGAAATGATCGCGAGGATCATCCAAAGGCAACCGTTCCGAATCTTCGATCATCTGTTTCAATGTCACCGTATCATCTTCCAGACCGACAAGACCGGAGCACTTATATGCTCCCACACCCTCAACCGCAAAATAGAGTATTCTCTTTACAGGCACATAAATAACCCCTATCACAGGCACCGAGTCTTGCACCAAAGCAATATTTACAGTAAATTCTCCATTACGCTTGATAAATTCCTTTGTACCATCCAAAGGATCCACAATCCATAACGTATCCCATTTACGGCGGACCTCATAATCCAGATGTCTCCCTTCTTCACTAAGGATCGGGAAAGGAGTCTTGCTCAAAACGGCAACAATTGCTTCATGTGCTTTTCTGTCCGCTATTGTCAGTGGAGAATTATCAGCCTTTCTTTCTATTTCAAAATCCGATGCCGGATCCTCATAAATAGACAGTATTTCTTCACTTGCTTTCAATGCCGCATCAATAGCAGCCATTACATATTTTTGTTCCATTTAATTCTTTTATTAAAACCTCATTTCCATCAAGGCTGTGAATTCTCCAAATTAAGAATTGACAAAAGTAAAAACTTTCTTTGCTATAAAAGTTTCCTCACTGACATTTATAACTTCTTTTAGTAGAAAGATAAAAATATCTAAATAGATATTCAACCCTTTCTCAATAAAAAAGCAGTAACTTCCCAGTTACCGCCTTCTTATTTGGAAACAACATTTGTTCTTTCCAAGTATATATTACCAAAAAGAAATCAATAAACACGATACAGCAACCAGGCTCCCTGGAAATCCGAACGGTTCGGATACTTAGCTTTAAAAGCATCACGGGCTTCAGCTGCTGCAGCTTTATCGGCAAATGAACTTACGATAACACGATACATCGCCTTATCTGCATTGAACGCAATAGTTGACTGATAACCTTGTGCGTCCAACCAATCTTTCAGACCTTCCGCATTTGCTTTAACGCCAAAACTACCTGCCACTACACTATAATCTTTCAATCCCTCATTGCCGGAAACCACTGTAACTTTTTCCTGGCGAACGCCGGATGTATCTGCCACTTTAGGTGTTGCCACAGGAGCTGCCACTACCGGAGTCACTTCTACCGGAGCTTCCACCTGCGGTTCCGCCAGTTCCTGCTGTTTTGCTTTCTCGTAAGCTTTCTTATAGGCGCTTTCGCTGGATTTACAAGATGCAAAAGCCAGCACCAAGCATACTCCCATTCCCAATACGACTAATTTTTTCATAATCCTATACTCATGTTTTAATTAATAATTCTATATCCTTGTCCATCTACATTTAGTTTCGGGCAACAAAATAATAGAAATTTTATCATCCGGCAAAGAAATCCGGCAAAAAAACCTCTATTCCGTCTTTTTCTTGTACGAAATAGTACCCGTAGCCTGATAAGTAGGCATTAAAAGCACTTCCGCAATCTGAATATGCTCGGGAGCCGATGCGGCAAAATAGACAGTCTCGGCAATATCATCTCCCGTCAACGGACGAATCCCTTTGTAAAAATTATCAGCAGCCTCTTTATCTCCACGATAACGTACTACCGTAAAATTTGTTTCCACCATACCCGGCTTAATATTCGTTACTCTCAATGGTGTATCCACCAAGTCAATCCGCAAACCGTCCGACAGAGCTTTTACAGCAGCTTTAGTCGCACAATACACGCTTCCTCCGGGATAAGCGGCATCACCGGCAATGGAACCGATATTGATAACATGTCCGCGTCCGCGTTCCACCATACCGGGTACTACCATGCGTGTCATAGCCAGCAACCCTCTTATATTCGTATCGATCATGATGTCCCACTCATCCAAACTCCCCTCAAACTCCTTATCTACACCAATCACCAGTCCGGCATTGTTGACCAGCACATCAATCGCTTTCCATTCTTCGGGCAAAGATTCCAAAGCTGCAGCAGCCTGCTTCCGGTCACGTACATCAAAAGGAAGTATATATACCCGCACACCATACATCTTTTCCAATTCAGCCTTCAGTTCCTCCAACTTCGACACGGTACGCGCATTCAAAATCAAGTTCCATCCCTCTTTTGCAAACTTACGGGCACAACCTTCACCTATTCCGCTACTGGCACCGGTAATAAAAACAATTTTAGCTTCCATTATGTTTCGATTTACAATATTAGTTAGCAAAAGTACGCCTTAAGTTATATTGATTAGCCTCGAAAGTCAGTTAAATAAGATTAAAACCGAAGAAGAAAAAAAATAAATATAAAACTGAGCACTTTTTTTTCGTTTTCATGAACAACCTTTCAATAAAAATGTTATATTTGTTGTATCATAATCATTTTAAACATTACAAATTATGAAAGGATTGAATGTATTAGCAGCTTTTCTGGGTGGTGCAGCCGTAGGCGCAGCCCTTGGTATTTTATTTGCTCCTGAGAAGGGAGAAGATACTCGTCATAAAATTGCAGAGATTCTCCGTAAGAAAGGTATCAAGCTCAACCGTAATGAGATGGAAAATCTTGTTGACGAGATTGCAGCTGAGATGAAAGGAGAAATAGCTGAGTAAATGAGTAACAACAGACTAAAACAGAGCGACCATGTTTGCAGACGATAAAAGTATTGAAAATTTCCAGCAGTTATTTTTCGAGTTCAAGAAATATTTAGAACTTCAGAAAGAATATACCAAATTAGAATTAACGGAAAAGTTAACCATACTATTCTCAACGTTAATCATGATATTAGTACTTATTATCTTAGGCATGGTAGCCCTGTTTTACCTGCTTTTTGCATTGGCTTACATATTAGAGCCATTGGTCGGTGGTCTCATGGCTAGTTTTGCCATTATTGCCGGTATCAACATTGTCCTAATCTTCCTAGTTATTATTTTCCGCAAGCAGCTCATCATCTCTCCGATGGTGAACTTCCTCGCTAATTTATTTTTAACCGATTCAAATAAATAAATTATGAGTGCACAAGCACCAGCACAGAAAATTACTTTAGAAGAAATCGCAGAACGTAAAAAGAAACTTCTAAATGAGATTCATGTTCAAAAGAAAGCCATGACTGCCACAACACGCGAGATATTCGCTCCGCTAACTCCGGCTACCAACAAAGCGGATGCCATTATGCGTTCGTTCAATACAGGCATGGCGATATTCGATGGGGTGGTAATGGGAATCAAGATTATGAGGAAGATACGTGCATACTTCAGGAATATGAGATAAAATAAGGGACTTCACTATACCCTACTTAAAAGTCAACAAATCCTCCATTTTAGAAATAAACATTACAGTCTTATCAATAAGCGGAAGAATTTCTTCTTTTGCACTTAACATAAATCAACCCCCTCTCGTTCCACATTCTTGTAAAATAATGAAAAACTCCTTTCCATCCAGTCCTTAAAAGTATAAAGAATGGGATGAATTTGTATGTCAATAGTCCATCCAAGTTCAAAAAAGGATAGAAATATAATCATGGTCATCTAATCCAACTTTATCTTTATTCAGTAAAATAAGAATATCCCCCATCCAAATCCTTCCTCGCATCTCCACGAGCTTGTGATCCGAATAAAATAACTTTAGCGCCAGATGGTATTGTCTTAGCTATTGTTTCTTTGATCAATCGTAATATTTCCTCTTTTTGCATATTAAAATACAATTAATAGCATCTTCACTACAAACGATAATAAGTAAACCTGAAAACACACAGCCTAAGCCACAATTATTTTCTTCTGAATGAAGAAATCATCTAAACATAGTACTCTAAAGCAATATATCAAAAAGGATTTATTTCTATAATTTTAAAACAATATTTTAACTCTGCCATAAATTTTTGCTGTGACTGAAATCCCCACTCTATTAATAAAAAATCAATTACCGAATCAATGCGTTCCTCCGCTCTAGGAAATATAATGAGATTATACTGACTCATTTCTCATACTTATTCATAAAAGAAGAAATACTACGATATTCTCCTCTCTTATACTATTTTAATCCAATACGGATATCTTCTTTCACATAATCAGGTATCTCTTTTGTATAGAACATACTAGAATAATAAGCACCTGCCTGTTCTTTAGCTGCTCCTTTGTACAGGCTTCCTTTTTTTTCTATGTGAATAATCCTCTGTCATTTGTTCCTTTATTTTTTGCAAAGTTATCTCTTTAGAGATAAAAAGTCACCCGGCTTTGCCCATTATCATAACAGAACAAAGTCGGATGACTAAATTATGGCGATTAAGTATTAATTATACGTACGTTTCCAACAGTTTCACATTACCTCCTACGGGAGTAATAGTGACATCCTGCGTCGTAGCAGGCAGCAAGATCGATTCTCCCGCATTGACCGTCAGTTCATTGCCTTCATTATCTTTCATCACACATGCTCCCTCCATACAGATAAAGATCACGAATGAGTCGAGTTCCGAATAATCGCAACTGATTTCTTCAGTCATGTCATACAAAGAAGTAGTGAAGTAAGGACAAGCCACCAATTCCACCGGTTCATCCTTCAAAGGTTCGTACTTCGTGCGATAATCATCCAATACCTCATAGTTGATGGCTTCACGGGCTAAATCAGTGTGAAGCTCACGGGTTTTACCATTCGCATCTTTACGGTTGAAGTCGTAGATACGGTAAGTGATGTCGGAAGTCTGCTGAATCTCGGCGATGAATGAACCTGCCCCGATACTGTGCACACGTCCGGCAGGAAGAAAGAACACATCACCCGGATGAATCTCGTATTCCTGCAATACGTCAGTGATCGTATTGTTCAACACACGTTCTTTATATTCTTTCGGAGTAATCTGTTCGGAAAATCCCGAACGCAACTTTGCTCCTTTGTCGGCATCTACCACATACCACATTTCTGTCTTACCCATTGAATTATGGCGTTTCTTCGCCAGTTCGTCTGTCGGGTGTACCTGGATGGACAAATCCTGTTTAGCATCGATAAACTTGATGAGCAACGGAAATTTGTTTCCGAAACGAGCATAGTTCGCTTCTCCCACCAATTCCTCGCGATACCTTCTTACCATATCAGCCAAGGTTAAACCTTTGTCCGGGCCATTCGCCACAACGGACTCATTGTCTTCAACGCCGGAAATCTCCCAGCTTTCTCCTACTCCCTTCAAGTCAGCGTTCAGATGCTTGAACGGAATAATTTTGTCGCCCCCCCAAAGCGTCTGCTTCAGAATGGGTTCGAATTTTAATGGATACATTTTTGTTTTTCTTGTTATAAACTTAGATTAAATTCGCTCGGATTGTTTCAATCCGGGAACAAACATACGAAAAATAGTTCAAATTTTAGACTATATTTAATAGGAATATTTGTGAGTAAGAAAGAATTTCCTTTTATTTGCAGGAAATTTTAATAATACCAGACATGAATAACACATTCCCAACAGAAGGGAATCTATCAGGGCTCAGCCGGAAAGATTTCCAAAAGGAGATAAACAATAAAGAGACTGATTTATTTATCCTCAAAAACAAGAAGGGAATGGAAGTAGCTGTAACAAATTACGGATGCGCCATTCTTTCTATTATGGTACCGGATAAAAACGGTAAGTATGCCAACGTGATTCTCGGACACGACAGTATCGACCATGTAATCAACAGTCCCGAACCTTTCCTGAGTACGACTATCGGACGTTACGGCAACCGCATTGCCAAAGGAAAATTCACCTTGTTCGGCGAAGAACATGAACTCACCATCAACAACGGACCGAACTCCCTGCATGGAGGACCTACCGGTTTCCATGCCCGCGTATGGGACGCTGTTCAGATTGATGAAGGCACAGTGCAATTCAATTATGTTTCCGCCGACGGCGAAGAGGGGTTCCCCGGTAATCTGGAAGTAGAAATGACTTACCGCCTGGATGACGAGGTGAATGCTCTGAATATTGAATATCGCGCTACAACGGACAAAGCTACAGTAGTCAATCTGACCAATCACGGTTTCTTCAATCTTGTCGGCATAGCCGCTCCCACTCCTACTGTCAACGACCATATCGTTACTATCAACGCTGATTTCTATACACCTATTGACGAAGTTTCCATCCCTACCGGAGAAATAGCCAAAGTAGAAGGTACACCGATGGATTTCCGTACTCCGCACACCGTAGGCGAACGTATTGATGATAAGTTCCAGCAATTGGTATTCGGTGCAGGATATGACCATTGCTACGTATTGAACAAGACAGAGAGCGGTTCGCTTGAGTTGGCCGCGACCTGCAAGGATCCGAAAAGCGGACGTCTCATGGAAGTATATACAACGGAAGCCGGTGTACAGCTTTATACCGGAAACTGGCTCAACGGATTCGAAGGCGCACACGGTGCTACCTTCCCTGCAAGAAGCGCTATCTGCTTTGAAGCTCAATGTTTCCCGGATACTCCGAACAAACCTCATTTTCCATCGGCTACCTTGCTACCGGGCGATGAGTACCAACAAATCACTATTTACAAATTTTCCGTAGAAGAATAACAATTAAAAATAACTAACCTAATTTATAAACTAACATTTTTTTTGAACCATGACACAAGAAAAAAAGAACGGTAAAATCATTGCAATCATTACGATGATTTTCCTTTTCGGTATGATTTCATTTGTTACTAACCTTGCTGCCCCTATGGGTATCGTGCTAAAAAATCAGTTCGACGTATCAAACGCATTAGGCATGCTGGGAAACTTCGGAAACTTCATTGCTTATGCAGTAATGGGTATTCCAAGCGGTATACTGCTGCAACGTGTGGGATATAAGAAAACAGCACTTATCGCAGTGGCTATCGGTTTCATAGGCGTAGGTATTCAATTCTTATCCGGTCATTCAAGCCCGGAAATGGCTTTTGCCGTTTATCTGATCGGTGCATTCGTTGCAGGTTTCTCCATGTGTCTGCTTAACACGGTCGTAAACCCGATGTTGAACAAACTTGGAGGTGAAGGCAACAAAGGAAATCAACTTATTCAGGTCGGTGGATCTTTCAACTCTGTAATGGCTACCATTACTCCGATGTTTGTAGGTATCCTTATCGCCGGTTCTATCGAAAAAGCGACTATCTCTCAGATATTCCCTGTGATGTATACCGCAATGGCTGTATTTGCTTTTGCATTCTTTGTTCTCCTGTTCGTACATATACCGGAACCCAATGCCGCTACTTCAACAGAACCTATTGGAAAATTGATGAAAGGCGCTTTGAAATTCCGCCATTTCATCTTAGGAGCTATTGCAATCTTTGTATATGTAGGTATTGAAGTGGGTGTGCCGGGTACTTTGAATTTGTTCTTGACAGATTCTGTAGAAAAAGGTGGAGCAGGTATAGCGTCTACAATCTCAGGATTCGTAGTAGGAACTTATTGGTTCTTAATGTTGGTCGGACGTCTGGCCGGTGCTTCACTAGGTGCCAAAGTATCCAGTAAAGCTATGCTTACATTTACTTCCGGCTTAGGCTTGATCTTGGTAATCCTTGCTATCTTCTCATCTACTGAGACATTAGTGAATCTTCCTGTACTTCAACAAAGCGAAACGGGTGGTTTGTCTTTCGGATTTGCCGAAGTGCCTATTAACGCCATGTATCTAGTTTTAGTCGGACTGTGTACTTCCATTATGTGGGGTGGTATCTTTAACCTTGCAGTAGAAGGACTGGGCAAATATCTTGCTGCAGCTTCCGGCTTATTCATGGTATTGGTTTGCGGTGGCGGTATCCTTCCTGTCATTCAGGGTATAGTTGCCGATATCGCAGGTTTCATGCCGAGCTACTGGGTTATTATCGCCGCTCTCGCTTATCTGCTGTTCTACGGTCTGGTAGGTTGCAAGAATGTAAACAAAGACATTCCTGTGGAATAATAATATACTAATTTATTCATCTTTAAAATATCAATATCATGGATACAGAATATGTAAGAAGTCGCTTTATCAAACACTTTGACGGAACTACTGGTTTTTTATATGCTTCTCCGGGCCGTATCAACCTGATCGGTGAGCATACCGACTACAATGGCGGATTCGTTTTTCCGGGTGCAGTAGACAAAGGTATGATTGCAGAAATCAAACCGAACGGTACTGACAAAGTAAGAGCGTACTCTATCGACTTGAAAGATTATGTAGAATTCGGCTTGAACGAGGAAGATGCTCCCCGTGCAAGTTGGGCAAGATATATTTTCGGTGTTTGCCGTGAAATGATCAAACGTGGCGTTGACGTAAAAGGATTCAATACGGCTTTCGCAGGTGATGTGCCCCTGGGTGCAGGTATGTCTTCTTCGGCTGCTTTGGAAAGTACATACGCTTTCGCATTGAACGAATTGTTCGGTGACAACAAGATAGATAAATTTGAACTGGCTAAGGTCGGTCAGGCTACAGAGCATAATTATTGTGGTGTGAACTGCGGTATCATGGACCAATTCGCTTCCGTATTCGGTAAAGCCGGCAGCTTGATCCGACTGGATTGCCGTTCATTGGAATATCAGTATTTCCCGTTCCATCCGGAAGGTTACCGTCTGGTGTTGATGGATTCAGTTGTCAAGCACGAATTGGCTTCTTCCGCTTACAACAAGCGCCGCCAAAGTTGTGAAGCTGCCGTTGCCGCTATCCAGAAGAAACATCCGCACGTAGAATTCCTGCGTGACTGTACGATGGAGATGTTGGAAGAGGCTAAAGCTGAAATCAGTGCCGAAGACTATATGCGTGCAGAATACGTAATCGAAGAAATCCAACGTGTATTGGACGTTTGCGATGCTTTGGAAAAAGATGATTACGAAACTGTAGGTAAGAAGATGTACGAAACTCATCACGGCATGAGCAAGCTGTACGAAGTAAGCTGCGAAGAACTCGACTTCCTGAACGACTGCGCTAAAGAATACGGTGTAACCGGTTCACGCGTTATGGGTGGCGGTTTCGGTGGTTGTACAATCAACCTTGTCAAGAACGAATTGTATGACAACTTCGTTGAAAAGACCAAAGCTGCGTTCAAAGCTAAATTCGGCAGAAGCCCGAAAGTGTACGATGTAGTAATCGGTGACGGTTCTCGCAGATTGGAATAAAAGACCATCCGGTTGTATCAGATAATTATGTAGGGCGGCTTTCCGTAATGGAGAGTCGCCCTTTTATATACCAAAATCATTTATACAATGATGAAGGAGAAATTATCGGAGAAAACCGTTTTTCGATGAAAGGACATGAGTCATCAGGAACTAATAAATTATTTGACTTAGCGGCTTTAGTTATCGGCCAATTGGATTTTGGTTATCCGTTAATTGTGGATGAACTTGATTCCAAGCTTCATCCGTTGCTAACCCAACATATAATTAAAGATTGAAGCACAGAGACAGGCGAATCCGACACAGCCACACCGATTGACTTTCCGGGAATCGTCTTATGTTCCACCGTCACATACCAGTAAAACTTACCGTCCCGTTCAATGACCTGACTTGCCCATGCTTCCCCCTTTGCCCAACTGAAATCTTTCGCTTTCAAAGGAACGGGATGCTCCGTCCATGTCTTCAAGTCGGAAGAAGAAAAGACACACCACTCATTGATTAAATAATGCTCATTGGGAGGGGGACACTCATCGTGTCCGCCATAAATATACACTTTCCCATCATGTACCATAGCAGCGGGATCACCTACATACTTATATTTTATAATGGGGTTTCCATTCGCAACAAACGTAGTATCATTCTGCGCCGACAGCCCGGTAAAGGCTGCCAGCACAAATGATAAAACAACTAATCTAACCCCAACCAACCTTGCTTTATTAAAACGAATCATGTTATCCTTTATTTCTTCGTAAATTTATAAACAGCGAATGTGTTCGGCTCCAGCTCGGCAGTAAACACGTGGCCCTGAATAGACACGGGTGTTTCCTTTGGAGTGATGGCAAAAGGCTGTTCAAGCGTATTATCCTTGTCCAAATCAAGTGAGCGAAGCTTGATGCAACGGCCGTCAGATAATACGTTTTGTTTCTTCAAGCCTTCAAATTTCAACGAAACCGGTTGAGCCGTATCGGAAGTATTGGCTACTTTTACGATAAGCTCATTCTTATTCTTGTCGTACACCGCACTGGCGAAAAGCCCGTTCTGTCCTTCAGCTCCCGTCACATTTCTCTTGTTCATGGTAAGCGGAAGAACATTGGTCCCCTTATTATGGGCAAACAACTGTTGCACATAGTAGCTTACAGTGCGTACGAAATTCAGATTGTCGAACCAAATCATGTCCGGACGCCATTGCCATCCTTCCACATGAGCGAAAAGCGGAGCGTATGTAGCCATATGGACAATATCGGCATTACGTTCCAAACCGGTCATAAAGGCAGCCTCGAGCAAGGCTGCGTGGAAATGATTCCATTTCTTACCTTTACCGTGACAAGCATATTCGCCGGCAAAAACTTTCGGACCTTTGCGGTCGTAATTATCATAACGCGCACCTTGAGCCAAGAACCAACTTTCAGGGCGATAGAAATGCTCGTCTACCAAATCAGCTTTCAAGCGTTTCATTTCAGGCCACAGATAATCAAATTCTTTTCCTTCGGAATTAGGGCCGGAACTACCTACAATCTTCATATCCGGATAAGCCTTACGAATAGCCTTTATGAACGGTTCAAGACGTTCCGGATATTCTTTTCCCCATTGCTCGTTACCGATACCGATAAATTTCAGGTTGAAAGGAGCAGGATGTCCCATATCGGCGCGCACCTTTCCCCATGTAGAGTTCACATCACCATTGGCGAACTCAATCAGATCGAGTGCATCCTGAATATAACCGTCCAGATCGCAAACGGCAACGTGCGCTTTCGGATCGTTATTCTGGTATTGGCAGGAAAGACCGCAATTCAAAATAGGAAGCGGTTCGGCACCCATTTCTTCCGATAACAGGAAGTATTCATAGAATCCCAATCCGTAACTCTGATAATAATCCGGATAGAAACGATGGGTAAAAGTGTACTGCCAACGGTTCTCGTTCAAAGGTCGGTTTTCTACCGGACCCACCGATTTCTTCCAGTCATAACGGGTATTCAAATCAGTACCTTCCACAATGCAACCACCGGGAAAACGGAAGACTCCCGGATGGATATCTGCCAAAGCCTGTGCCAAGTCCTTGCGAAGTCCGTTTTCATGTCCTTTCCACGTTTCGACCGGGAAGAGAGAGATATGCTCCAGATCCACTGTTCCTTTGGAAGTAAGGAAAATACGAAGTGTCGATTTCGGCTGGGTCATACCCGGCTTCAAGATCAGCTGGTACTTCTTCCATTCTTTCGAATCGACTGTCAAATCAGCGGTGGCAAACGCCTGATGTTCACCCATAGATTTGGTATCCACCAATTCAATCCGCAATGTTTCTTTTCCGTTCCCCTGCGGCAGACGTGCCCAAACAGAGAAACGATACTCCTCCCCTTTTCGGACACCGATACCGAAGAAGCCTTCGTTATCCAGTCCGGTATGTTTATGGGCATGTCCCGGATTGGAAAGACGCACATAATGCGGATTCCGTTCAAAAGGACCGTCGTCCATCAAAGTTACTTTACCGTAAGTTTTCCATCCCATCAGGTTCTGCGGAAACTCAAACGAGCGGTTCTTCACCAGTTCGGCGTACAAGCCACCGTCGGCCGCATAGTTGATATCCTCAAAAAAAAGTCCGTACATGGTAGGCTGGATTTCCGCTCCCAGTTTCTTTGTCTGTATCACCATTTCATTGGTTTGCGCATGAAGTGCCATTCCGGCAGATAAGGCCACTACAGCCAATAAATTTGTGTATCTTCTCATGGTTTTCAATAAAAAATTATATAGTTATTCTATTCTTTTTCCCCAGACAGAACGTCCCCGACTATCGAGTCCGGTAAAGAGAATGGTTTCCGTCTCATTCTCCCAGTCGTGTCCTGCAAAGATAATCAGATTTTCTATCTTCTCCGTACCCAAATCAAGCATTAACAGATAGTTTTCGGTCAAAAAAGGCCACTTCCCGCTTGCAAGGACAAACTTTCCCTCCACATCAACCATTTCACCGTTGCAAGTACCGTCTTTTAATAAATGGAAGCGGGAAGAATCTGTCCGGCTTCCAACTGACGCTCATATCTCGGCTCCTGTACCCGTATGATCTCCCACTCCCCTGCCAGATCGGCTTCGGTGAAACGGCGTGACGGTGTGCCTGCATACCTTTCGGGAGAAACGACCGGCCAACCTTCCGGAGTAAAGGACAACTGGCGTAAATGCAGCACCATCAACTGATTCTGCGGAGAGAGGCGTCCCTGATGTGCCAGATAGTAATTTCCTTCCCCATCGGAGATCAGTGTATTTGTTCATCAATCATGGTACAAAAATACGCCCCGTTACACTAATCACAGGTGGACATACGAACACATATCATAAAAAACGCCCTTATTTCTCATGCAAAGAGAACACATAGACCGATATACATTCGCAACCGAATATTTTTCCTTCATCAGAAAAATATTTTTTTTATATCCGCCCTTTTATATATAATAATAAGGTATAACAATAAGTGCATTTTTTACGTTTTATGTTGTATAACATACATCAGTGTATTGAACACACCGAAACAAAGTGTTACTTTTACACCCGAATTAAGATAATCAACTCATTTACATAAAAAATATAACCATGAAAAAACATTTTCTACTAGCAGGATTTGCCGCACTTATGCTCTTTGCGTGCAATAACAAGCCGGTTTCCGAGCTGACTCTATCAGGTCTTGATCCGGCAAAATTTCAAACAGAAGTAAATAATACCCAAACCAATCTTTATACTTTAAAGAATAAAGCAGGCATGGAAGTGTGCATTACTAATTTCGGAGGTCGTATCGTGTCTATCATGGTACCGGACAAAAACGGAAAGATGCAGGATGTAGTTTTAGGCTTCGATAGTATTGCCGACTACATCAATGTCCCCAGCGACTTCGGTGCTTCCATCGGACGTTATGCCAATCGTATCAATCAAGGACGTTTTGTTCTTGACGGTGATACCATCCAGCTACCACAAAACAATTTCGGGCACTGTCTGCACGGAGGTCCCAAGGGATGGCAATATCAAGTATATGAGGCAAATCTTATTGATCCGATGACATTGGAACTAACCCGTATCTCACCCGACGGTGATGAAAATTTTCCAGGTAATGTAACAGCCAAAGTCACTTACACACTGACAGAAGACAACGCTATCGATATTAAATATAGCGCAACTACCGACAAAAAGACGATCATCAACATGACCAACCACTCTTATTTCAACCTGGCCGGTAATCCGTCGAAAGCCTCAACCGACAATATTCTGTATGTGAATGCAGACTACTATACTCCGGTAGACAGCACTTTCATGACAACAGGTGAAATTGCCCCGGTAAAAGATACTCCGATGGACTTCACGACTCCGAAAACAGTAGGGCAAGACATCAGTAACTATGATTTTGTCCAGTTGAAAAACGGAAACGGTTATGACCATAATTGGGTACTGAACACTAAGGGAGACATTTCGCAGGTAGCTGCCAAACTGACTTCACCGGAAAGCGGTATCACTCTGGAAGTATATACCAACGAACCGGGTATCCAGGTTTATACAGGTAACTTCCTCGACGGTACTGTAACCGGAAAGAAAGGGATCGTTTACAATCAACGTGCTTCCGTATGTCTGGAAACGCAACATTATCCGGACAGTCCCAACAAAGTTGATTGGCCTTCAGTAGTTCTGGAACCGGGACAAACCTATAACAGCGAATGTATTTTCAAATTCTCAGTAGAGAAATAATATTAACTTATAAATCATATTTATTGTGGAAGCATTAGATTGGGGGGTAATCGGCGTCTTTTTTTTGGCGCTGATCGGTATTATTGTTTGGGTAGTCAGACAAAAACAAAATGACTCGGCAGATTATTTCTTAGGCGGACGTGACGCAACTTGGCTCGCAATCGGAGCCTCTATCTTCGCATCAAACATCGGTTCGGAACACTTGATAGGACTGGCAGGTGCCGGAGCCTCCAGTGGTATGGCGATGGCTCATTGGGAAATTCAAGGATGGATGATTCTGATTTTGGGATGGGTGTTCGTTCCATTCTATACACGAAGCATGGTATACACAATGCCGGAATTTCTGGAACGCCGCTATAATCCTCAATCACGTACCATCCTGTCGGTCATCTCTTTGGTGAGTTATGTGTTAACCAAAGTAGCTGTGACTGTATATGCCGGTGGTTTGGTATTCCAACAGGTATTCGGTATCAAAGAACTTTGGGGAATCGACTTCTTCTGGATTGCTGCAATCGGATTGGTAGTTCTGACAGCACTTTATACTATCTTCGGGGGTATGAAATCCGTATTGTATACTTCTGTACTCCAGACTCCTATCCTTCTGCTTGGTTCGTTGATCATCCTCGTGCTTGGTTTTAAAGAATTGGGTGGCTGGGACGAAATGATGAAAGTTTGCGGTGCGGTAACTGTAAATGATTACGGAGATACAATGACTAATCTGATCCGTAGTAACGATGATCCGAACTTCCCTTGGCTGGGTGCTTTGATCGGTTCCGCCATTATCGGATTCTGGTATTGGTGTACTGACCAGTTTATCGTACAGCGTGTACTTTCCGGAAAGAATGAGATGGAAGCACGTCGCGGTACCATCTTCGGTGCTTACCTGAAACTGCTGCCTGTCTTCTTGTTTCTTATTCCGGGTATGATCGCATTTGCATTACATCAGAAATATATCGGTGCCGGTGGTGAAGGATTCCTTCCGTTACTGGCTAACGGAACAGCAAATGCCGATGCCGCTTTCCCCACTTTGGTCGCTAAATTGTTGCCGGCCGGTGTGAAAGGTCTGGTTGTATGCGGTATCCTTGCAGCTTTGATGAGTTCTTTAGCTTCTTTGTTCAACTCATCCGCCATGTTGTTTACTATTGACTTCTACAAACGTTTCAGACCGGAGACTCCGGAAAAGAAACTAGTAGGTATCGGCCAGATTGCAACAGTTGTAATTGTAATCTTAGGTATCCTTTGGATTCCTATCATGCGTAGTGTAGGTGATGTTCTTTATACTTATTTGCAGGATGTTCAGTCTGTATTGGCTCCGGGTATCGCAGCCGCTTTCTTATTGGGTATCTGCTGGAAGCGTACTTCCGCTCAAGGTGGTATGTGGGGATTGATAGCCGGTATGGTTATCGGCTTAACTCGTCTGGGTGCTAAAGTATATTATAGCAATGCCGGAGAAGTGGCAGACTCTACATTCAAATATCTGTTCTATGATATGAACTGGCTGTTCTTCTGCGGATGGATGTTCCTGTTCTGCATCATTATCGTAATCGCAGTCAGCCTGGCTACAAAAGCTCCGACAGCGGAAAAGATTCAAGGCTTGGTATTCGGTACGGCTACGAAAGAACAAAAAGCGGCTACACGTGCAAGTTGGAATCATTGGGATATTATCCATACAGCAATTATCCTGGCTATTACCACAGCTTTCTACTGGTATTTCTGGTAACAATTAATTAACTAATATAAAAAAAACGATGAACAATTATTATAGCTCGAATCCTAGCTTTCATGTAGGCATTGACTGCATCATTTTTGGATTTAACGATGGTGAATTAAGTCTGCTACTGCTGAAAAGAAATTTTGAACCTGCAATGGGCGAATGGTCTTTGATGGGAGGATTCGTGCAAGAAAACGAAAGTGTGGACGATGCGGCCAAACGTGTACTTGCGGAACTTACCGGATTGGAAAATGTGTATATGGAACAAGTGGGAACTTTCGGAGCGGTCGACCGTGATCCGGGAGAACGGGTAATCTCCGTCGCATACTATGCGTTGGTCAACGTCAATGAATATGACCGGAAACTGGTTCGGAAACATAACGCTTACTGGGTAAACATCAATGAACTTCCCCCACTGATTTTCGATCATCCTGCAATGGTGACAAAAGCAAAGGAGTTGATGAGACAAAAAGCTTCTACCGAACCTATCGGTTTCAACTTATTGCCTAAACTTTTCACACTATCCAAATTGCAGAGTTTATATGAAGCCATTTACGGTGAAACGATGGATAAGCGCAACTTCCGCAAGCGTGTTGCCGGAATGGATTATGTGGAAAAGACCGATAAGATAGATAAGCTATGTTCCAAACGAGGGGCAGCCTTATATAAGTTTAATAGCAAGGTTTATCGTAAAGATCCGAAATTCAAATTATAATCAATATGCTGGAAGAACTGAAAGAAAAAGTATTTCATGCCAATCTCGAATTGGTAAAGCATGGATTAGTCATCTTTACTTGGGGGAACGTTTCTGCCATCGACCGTGAAAGCGGATTGGTAGTAATCAAACCCAGTGGTGTAAGTTACGATGAAATGAAAGCAGAAGATATGGTAGTAGTGGATCTGGATGGCAAGGTCGTTGAAGGACGGCTGAAGCCATCTTCAGATACTCCGACTCACGTAGTACTCTACAAAGCATTCCCGGAAATCGGCGGAGTGGTACATACCCACTCTACCTATGCGACCGCTTGGGCGCAAGCCGGATGCGACATTCCGAACATCGGAACTACTCATGCCGATTATTTCCATGACGCTATCCCCTGCACGGCAGATATGACCGAAGCAGAAGTGAAAGGTGCCTACGAACTGGAGACCGGGAACGTGATCGTGAAGCGTTTTGAAGGTTTGAATCCTGTACATACACCGGGCGTGCTGGTAAAGAATCACGGTCCTTTCTCCTGGGGAAAAGACGCACACGATGCAGTACACAACGCCGTAGTAATGGAACAGGTAGCAAAAATGGCAAGTATCGCATACGCCGTTAATCCCAATTTAACAATGAATCCTCTGCTGATTGAAAAACATTTCAGTCGCAAGCATGGTCCGAATGCTTATTACGGACAATAATCAATTAAAAACTAGAAATTAAAAATTAAAGCAAAACATTATGAACGCATTTGATCAATATGAAGTATGGTTTGTAACAGGAGCACAGCTCCTGTACGGAGGTGACGCAGTAATCGCAGTAGACGCACACTCTAATGAAATGGTTAACGGGTTGAACAACTCCGGCAAACTCCCTGTAAAAGTGGTATACAAAGGAACTGCCAACTCTTCCAAAGAAGTGGAAGCTGTTTTCAAAGCTGCCAACAACGACGAGAAATGTGTCGGTGTCATCACTTGGATGCATACTTTCTCTCCTGCAAAAATGTGGATTCACGGTTTGCAACAGTTGAAGAAACCGTTGTTGCATCTGCATACTCAGTTCAACAAGGAAATTCCTTGGGATACAATGGACATGGACTTCATGAACCTGAATCAGTCGGCTCATGGCGACCGTGAATTCGGACACATCTGTACTCGTATGCGTATCCGTCGCAAAGTGGTAGTAGGTTATTGGAAAGACGAAGACACACTGCATAAGATTGCTGTATGGATGCGTGTTTGTGCAGGTTGGGCAGATTCTCAAGATATGCTGATCATTCGTTTTGGCGACCAGATGAACAATGTAGCCGTAACTGACGGTGACAAGGTGGAAGCGGAACAACGTATGGGTTATCATGTAGACTATTGTCCGGTAAGCGAACTGATGGAATATCACAAAGATATCAAGGACGCTGACGTAGACGCATTAGTAGCTACTTATTTCAAAGAATACGACCACGATGCTTCTTTGGAAGACAAATCAACCGAAGCTTATCAGAAGGTATGGAACGCCGCAAAAGCAGAATTGGCTCTTCGCGCTATCTTGAAAGAGAAAGGCGCAAAAGGATTCACAACCAATTTTGACGACTTGGGCGACTTGGAACATAACGGTTTCGACCAGATTCCGGGACTTGCTTCTCAACGTCTGATGGCGGAAGGTTATGGTTTCGGCGCCGAAGGCGACTGGAAATCCGCTGCTCTCTACCGCACTGTATGGGTAATGAATCAAGGACTTCCTAAAGGCTGTTCTTTCCTCGAAGATTACACATTGAACTTCAACGGTGCACAAAGTTCTATCTTACAATCACATATGTTGGAAGTTTGTCCGCTTATCGCAGCCAACAAACCTCGTCTGGAAGTGCACTTCCTCGGTATAGGTATTCGTAAGAGCCAGACAGCTCGTCTTGTCTTTACTTCTAAAGTCGGTACAGGTTGTACTGCAACTGTAGTAGACTTAGGCAACCGTTTCCGTCTGATTGTAAATGATGTGGAATGTATCGAACCGAAACCGCTGCCGAAATTACCGGTTGCTTCCGCTCTTTGGATTCCAATGCCTAACTTTGAAGTAGGTGCCGGTGCATGGATTCTGGCAGGTGGTACTCACCATTCTTGCTTCTCATATGATCTGACTGCTGAATACTGGGAAGATTATGCTGAAATCGCAGGTATCGAAATGGTACATATCAATAAAGATACGACTATCAGCTGCTTCAAGAAAGAGTTGCGCATGAATGAAGTATATTATATGTTGAATAAAGCACTTTGTTAAACACTATCCAACATGAAATCAGATGCAAAATCAACAATCGAAACAGGCAAAGCCATTCTTGGAATCGAACTCGGTTCTACACGGATAAAAGCCGTTTTGATTGATCAGGAAAACAAGCCGATTGCTCAAGGAAACCATACTTGGGAGAACCAGCTAGTTGACGGGCTTTGGACATACAGCATCGAAGCCATCTGGTCCGGTCTGCAAGATTGCTATGCCGATCTCCGCTCCAACGTGAAGAATTTATACGGCATAGAGATCGAGAACCTGGCAGCTATCGGTGTCAGTGCCATGATGCATGGTTATATGCCCTTCAATGCAAAAGAAGAAATCCTCGTACCTTTCCGTACCTGGAGAAATACGAATACCGGTCGCGCGGCAGCAGCTTTATCAGACCTGTTTGTCTACAACATTCCGTTGAGATGGAGTATTTCTCACTTGTACCAGGCAATTCTGGACAACGAAGCACATGTCAAAGACATTGACTTCCTGACTACTCTGGCAGGTTATGTGCATTGGCAGTTGACAGGCGAGAAAGTATTGGGCATAGGCGATGCATCCGGAATGCTCCCCATAGACCCGACCACCCACAACTATTCAGCCGAAATGGTGGCGAAATTCGACAAGCTGATTGCTCCTAATCAGTACAATTGGACACTGCAAGATATCCTGCCCAAGGTACTGTCGGCAGGTGAAAGTGCAGGTGTCCTTACACCTGAAGGAAGCAAGAAACTCGATGCATCCGGTCATTTGAAGGCAGGAATACCGGTATGTCCGCCGGAAGGAGACGCGGGTACCGGTATGGTTGCAACCAATGCTGTGAAACAACGTACAGGAAACGTATCGGCAGGAACATCCTCTTTCTCCATGATTGTATTGGAGAAAGAGTTGTCAAAGCCATACGAGATGATCGATATGGTCACCACTCCGGACGGAAGCCTGGTAGCTATGGTACATTGCAACAATTGCACATCCGATCTTAACGCATGGGTTAACTTATTCAAAGAATACCAGGAGCTTCTGGGTATACCTGTAGACATGAACGAAATTTATAGCAAGCTCTATAACATTGCTCTCACAGGTGATGCCGATTGCGGAGGTCTACTCTCCTACAATTATATTTCAGGTGAGCCCGTCACAGGACTTGCAGAAGGAAGGCCCTTGTTTGTACGTTCTGCCAATGACAAGTTCAATCTGGCAAACTTCATGAGAAGCCATTTATACGCTTCCGTCGGAGTACTCAAGATTGGCAACGATATCCTGTTCAATGAAGAGAAAATCAAAGTGGACAGGATCACAGGTCACGGTGGATTATTCAAAACAAAGGGAGTAGGTCAAAGAATACTCGCAGCTGCCATCAACTCGCCTATTTCTGTAATGGAAACAGCCGGTGAAGGAGGTGCTTGGGGTATTGCCTTGCTCGGTTCTTACCTCGTGAACAATGAGAAAAAACAATCGCTTGCTGATTTTCTGGATGAGAAAGTATTTGTCGGAGACGCCGGTATCGAGGTATCGCCTACCGCTGAGGACGTAACCGGTTTTAATACATACATCGAGAACTACAAGGCAGGATTGCCCATCGAAGAAGCAGCAGTGAAATTCAAATAGCCCTCATCATGGAGGGCTCTCCGCTTCTTTCTTAATCACCTAAGTATTAACATAAACTATTCCCATTCCCTCTCCGGAAAGGAGGGGGACAAGGGGAAACTATTATCATGAAAACCACACCGTTCATACTTGCACTTCTTCTATCCGCCTCACTGTCTAAAGCACAGAACGTTCCACAGGTTTCATACTTCCCCTTACAAGACGTCAAACTATTGGATAGCCCGTTCTTACAAGCCCAACAGACTGATTTGCATTACATACTCGCCCTTAATCCCGATCGTTTGCTGGCTCCTTTCTTACGCGAAGCGGGACTCACTCCGAAAGCTCCGAGTTATACAAATTGGGAAAACACCGGACTGGACGGACACATCGGCGGACATTATTTATCCGCACTCTCCATGATGTATGCCGCTACCGGAGATACCGCAATTTACAACCGGCTTAACTATATGCTTGACGAGCTATACCGTGCCCAACAAGCTGTCGGAACAGGTTTTATCGGAGGAACTCCGGGCAGTCTCCAACTTTGGAAAGAAATTAAAGCAGGTAATATCCGTGCCGGAGGTTTCGACCTCAATGGCAAATGGGTGCCTCTCTACAATATACACAAGACATACGCCGGATTGCGGGACGCCTACCTCTATACAGGCAGCGACCAGGCACGCCGGATGTTGATTGCTTTTACAGATTGGATGATCGGCATAACTTCCGGTCTGAGCGATCAGCAAATACAAGACATGCTCCGTAGCGAACATGGCGGACTCAACGAGACTTTCGCTGACGTAGCTGCAATTACGGGAGATAAAAAGTACTTGGAACTGGCACGTCGGTTCTCCCATAAGATTATCCTTGATCCGCTTATCAAAGATAAAGACCGACTGACAGGCATGCACGCCAACACCCAAATACCGAAAGTGATCGGTTACAAACGAATCGCCGAACTTTCACAGGACGACAAAAATTGGAATCACGCCGAAGAATGGGATCATGCAGCCCGTTTCTTCTGGAATACGGTTGTCAACAATCGCTCTGTCTGTATCGGAGGGAATAGTGTACGCGAGCATTTCCACCCGGCCGATAATTTTACCTCCATGATAAACGATGTGCAAGGGCCGGAGACCTGCAATACCTACAATATGCTCCGCCTTACTAAAATGCTTTATCAGAACTCTCACAATCCCTGCAATATAAATGAGCCCGACCCCAACTACATCAACTATTACGAACGTGCGCTTTACAACCATATCTTAGCGTCTCAAGAGCCGGATAAAGGCGGATTTGTATACTTCACTCCTATGCGACCGGGACATTACCGCGTTTATTCACAACCGGAAACATCTATGTGGTGTTGCGTCGGCTCTGGTCTGGAGAACCATACCAAATACGGTGAATTCATTTATGCGCATCAGAAAGATACGCTTTATGTCAATCTTTTCATCCCCTCACAACTGAACTGGAAAGAACAAGGCGTCATCTTGACACAGGAAACCCGCTTTCCCGATGACAATAAGGTTACTTTGCGAATAGATAAAGCTTCTAAGAAACAACGTATTTTAATGATACGCATTCCGGAATGGGCTAACCAATCTTCCAACTATTCAATTAGCATTAATGGGAAGAAAGAAACGTTTCCCACGAAAAAAGGAAATCAATATCTTCCTCTTTCCCGTAAATGGAAAAAAGGAGACGTCATAACCTTCAACCTGCCGATGAAAGTCACTATTGAACAAATCCCCGACAAGAAAGATTATTATGCTTTCTTATACGGTCCTATCGTTCTTGCAGCTTCCACAGGCACAGAACATCTCGATGGTCTGTATGCCGATGACAGTCGCGGCGGACATATCGCACATGGCAAACAAATTCCTTTGCAGGAAGTCCCGATGTTGATAGGAGCTCCCAATTCAATATGCAAAGATCTTCACAAAGAAAAGGGGAACCGGATCGCTTTCCGCTACAATGGAGATGTCTATCCGGCACAAGGCAAAGCATTGGAACTCGTTCCTTTCTTCCGCCTGCATAATTCCCGTTATGCCATTTACTTCCGGCAGACAAGTGAAGAGCGCTTCAAAGCCATTCAGGAAGAAATGGCAACAGCCGAACGAGAAACAACCGAATTAGCCAATCAAACTATTGATCTTATCTTTCCCGGTGAACAGCAGCCGGAGTCTGACCATGCTATCCAATATGAGCAGGCAGAAACCGGAACGGATAAAGACAGACACTTCCGCCGTGCCAAAGGTTGGTTCGGCTATCAACTGAAAGTAAAAGAGGAAGCAAGCCGTCTCCTGATTACGATACGGAAAGATGACCGGAACAAAATGGCTATCCTCTTGAATAATGAAAAGTTGGCTGTTAAACCGACAATCAGCGAAGCGGACAAAGGCGGTTTTATTACTCTTTCTTATGCCCTGCCCCAAAAGTTGAACACGGGCAATTGTCCGATACGTTTCATCCCTGACGGAACGGAATGGACTCCTGCCATCTACGAAGTACGTTTGCTAAAATAAAAAACAATCATTAAACAAATACCATTTATGAAAGCAAAATTATTAGTCAGCACAGCCTTTTTGGCAGCTTCAGTATCTCTCTCTGCACAAAAGAGCGCTATCATCACTTTACACGCCGATCAAGGTAAAGAAATTATCCCCAAAGAAATTTACGGTCAGTTTGCCGAACATTTGGGTTCATGTATCTACGGCGGTCTTTGGGTAGGCGAGAATTCGGATATTCCTAATATAAAGGGATATCGCACAGATGTATTCAATGCATTAAAAGAACTCGCCGTTCCTGTTCTTCGTTGGCCGGGTGGTTGTTTTGCCGATGAATACCACTGGATGGACGGTATCGGACCCAAAGAGAACCGCCCGAAGATGGTAAATAACAACTGGGGAGGAACCATTGAAGACAATAGTTTCGGTACTCATGAGTTTCTAAACCTGTGTGAAATGCTGGGTTGCGAACCATACGTCAGTGGAAATGTAGGCAGCGGTACGGTAGAGGAACTCGCCAAATGGGTAGAATATATGACATCTGACGGTGACTCTCCTATGGCGAACCTTCGCCGCAAAAACGGGCGCGACAAAGCATGGAAGATTAAATATCTGGGTGTAGGAAATGAAAGTTGGGGATGTGGCGGCAGTATGCGTCCCGAATACTATGCAGACCTGTACCGTCGTTACTCCACCTATTGCCGCAACTATGACGGCAACCGTCTCTTCAAGATTGCCAGCGGAGCCAGCGATTACGACTATAACTGGACTGATGTATTGATGAATCGTGTAGGACACCGTATGCAAGGTCTTTCTCTTCATTATTACACCGTAACGGGCTGGAGTGGCAGTAAAACTTCCGCTACTCAATTCAACAAAGACGACTATTATTGGACAATGGGCAAATGCCTTGAAGTGGAAGAAGTCCTCAAAAAACATTGCGCCATCATGGACAAATATGACAAGGATAAGAAAATCGCCCTTTTACTCGACGAATGGGGAACTTGGTGGGACGAAGAACCCGGAACCATCAGAGGACACCTCTATCAGCAAAACACATTGCGCGACGCTTTCGTTGCCTCTTTGAGTCTTGACGTATTTCACAAATATACCGATCGTCTGAAAATGGCAAATATCGCACAAGTTGTCAATGTACTTCAATCCATGATTCTGACAAAAGGAAAAGAGATGGTACTGACTCCCAGCTATTATGTTTTCAAAATGTATAAGGTACATCAAGACGCCACTTATCTCCCTATCGACCTGGAGTGTGAAAAGATGAATGTACGCGATAACCGTACCGTACCGATGGTAAGCGCCACAGCCTCCAAAGACAAAAACGGTGTTATCCATATTTCCCTTTCAAACGTAAATGCCGATGAAACACAGGAAATCACCATCAATCTGGGAGACACAAAGGCAAAGAAAGCTACCGGAGAAATCCTGACCTCTGCAAAACTCACCGATTACAATTCTTTTGAAAATCCTAATATTGTAAAACCGGCACCTTTCAAAGAGGTAAAAATCAATAAAGGCACAATGAAGGTAAAACTTCCTGCTAAGTCGATTGTTACTTTAGAGTTACAGTAAATCAAGGGCTATTACTTATTGTATTATAAACAAGAAGACAAGTAAAATGGTAACAAAAAAGATAGCTCTTTTGGATTGTTAAATCCACATAAAGAGTTATCTTTGCCAACAATCTTACAGAAATCAATTAATTTTAATGATATGAACGATAATAAACTTATGAATCGTGCAGCGGATAACATCCGTATTCTTGCTGCTTCAATGGTTGAGAAAGCCAATTCCGGTCACCCGGGTGGCGCCATGGGTGGTGCTGACTTTGTGAATGTACTCTTTTCTGAGTTTTTAGTATATGATCCGGAGAATCCCCGCTGGGAAGGACGCGACCGTTTCTTCCTCGATCCGGGACATATGTCTCCAATGCTTTATTCAACATTGGCACTGACCGGTAAATTCACATTGGATGAATTGAAAGAATTCCGCCAATGGGGAAGCCCCACTCCGGGACATCCGGAAGTGGACATCATGCGTGGTATCGAAAATACTTCCGGTCCGCTGGGACAAGGACACACTTTTGCAGTAGGTGCTGCCATTGCCGCTAAATTTCTGAAAGCACGCTTCAACGAAGTGATGAATCAGACTATCTACGCTTATATCTCTGATGGCGGTATCCAGGAAGAGATTTCTCAAGGTTCCGGACGTATTGCCGGTGCATTGGGTCTGGATAATCTGATCATGTTCTACGACTCCAACGACATTCAGCTTTCTACAGAAACGAAAGATGTAACTATAGAAGATACTGCCATGAAGTATGAGGCATGGGGATGGAAAGTACTGAGTATCAATGGTAACGATCCTGACGAAATCCGTGCAGCGATCAAAGAGGCACAGGCGGAAAAGGAGCGTCCGACATTGATTATCGGTAAGACTGTGATGGGTAAAGGCGCACGCAAAGCGGACGGTAGCAGCTATGAAGCTAACTGCGCTACACACGGTGCTCCTCTCGGTGGCGACGCATATGTAAATACAATTAAGAATTTAGGCGGTGATCCTACCAACCCGTTCGTTATATTCCCGGAAGTAGCCGAACTGTATGCAAAACGTGCAGAAGAATTGAAAAAGATCGTAGCTGAAAGATATGCAGTGAAAGCCGCATGGGCAAAAGCTAATCCGGAACTTGCAGCCAAACTGGAACTGTTCTTCTCCGGCAAAGCTCCGAAAGTGGATTGGGCCGCTATCGAACAGAAAGCAGGCAGCGCTACTCGCGCCGCATCGGCAACCGTATTAGGTGCCCTCGCTACACAAGTAGAAAATATGATTGTAGCTTCTGCCGACCTTTCCAACTCTGACAAGACCGACGGTTTCTTGAAAAAGACTCATTCGTTCAAGAAAGGCGATTTCAGCGGAGCATTCTTCCAGGCAGGTGTATCCGAACTGTCAATGGCTTGTATCTGTATCGGTATGTCGCTTCACGGTGGTGTAATCGCAGCTTGCGGTACATTCTTCGTATTCTCCGATTACATGAAACCTGCCGTACGTATGGCTGCATTGATGGAACAACCCGTGAAGTTCATTTGGACACACGATGCGTTCCGTGTAGGCGAAGACGGCCCTACTCACGAACCGGTAGAACAGGAAGCGCAAATCCGCTTGATGGAAAAGCTGAAAAACCACAAGGGACACAACTCTATGTTGGTACTCCGTCCGGCAGATGCAGAAGAAACAACTATCGCATGGAAACTTGCAATAGAGAATATGTCCACTCCGACAGGTCTGATTTTCTCCCGCCAGAATATTGCCAACTTACCGGAAGGAACAGATTACGAACAAGCAGCGAAAGGCGCTTATATCGTGGCCGGTTCTGACGAGAATCCTGATGTAGTTTTAGTAGCTTCCGGTTCTGAAGTTTCCACTTTAGTAGCCGGTACAGAGTTGCTTCGCAAAGATGGCGTAAAAGTACGTATTGTATCTGCTCCGTCTGAAGGGCTGTTCCGTAACCAATCTAAAGAATACCAAGAATCTGTTCTCCCTGCAAATGCTAAGATTTTCGGTTTGACCGCCGGTTTGCCTGTTACTCTTCAGGGTCTGGTAGGCTGTCATGGCAAAGTATGGGGCTTGGAATCTTTCGGTTTCTCTGCACCTTACAAAGTACTGGATGAGAAACTTGGATTCACAGCCGAAAATGTATATAACCAAGTAAAAGCAATGCTCTAATGAAAACAATCGGATTAGCATGCGACCACGCCGGTTTTGAACTGAAAGAATATGTTCGCGGCTGGCTGGAAGTAAAAGGCTGGGCATACAAAGACTTCGGGACCAACTCTGCAGCAAGTGTAGATTATCCGGATTATGCCCACCCGCTGGCTCTTGCAGTGGAATCGGGTGAATGTTATCCCGGTATTGCTATCTGCGGCAGTGGAAACGGAATCAATATGACACTGAACAAGCACCAGGGGATTCGTGCAGCTCTTTGCTGGAATGCAGAGATTGCGCATTTGGCACGTCAGCACAATGACGCCAATATCTTGGTCATGCCGGGACGCTTCATCAGCACAGAAGAAGCGGACATGATTTTAACCGAGTTTTTCTCTACCGAGTTTGAAGGAGGACGTCATCAGAAACGTATCGACAAGATTCCGGTGAAATGAGCCTGAAATAAAGTAAACAAAGCAGTAAAGCTGTTCTTCTTTCAGGAGAGCAGCTTTATTTATATTTATCAAACAAAACCGGCAATAAACTGATAACAGAAATAACCGCAGACAACCAGTTTTAACAAGGTTCCCAATATGAATCCTATCAAGGAACCGAATCCTGATTTAAGCGCCTGTGAGAATTCCTTATTTCCCAGCAGTTCCCCAATGACAGCTCCCAGAAACGGACCGAGAATAATCCCCCATGGTAAGAAAAGAAGACCGGCAAGAGTACCTATTATACATCCCCAATTTCCCCACTTACTGCCACCACTGTATTTACTGCCCAACATTGGAGTAAAATAATCCAGGACCTGTAATACAACCACAATCAGCAACCATACAATTAGTTGCGTAGTACTGTACCCCACCTTATCTGTACAATGAAGAATAAACAGTCCCAAATAAGCAATAGGAGGACCAGGAAGAAACGGAAGAATACAACCGGCTAATCCGGCAATCATACAGAGAGCACCAATGAAAATCAAAATAACGTCCAGCATAATCTGTTCAAATTTAATTCTGTATAGATTAGATAGAATACCATCTACAAAAATACAAAAAGAAAAGTAAAAGAAAAACCGTCACTCACGTGAAAGTAATTCTTTTACTTCTCTATAACTTAATGAACAAACTTAATAATTAACCTTATGACTTAAATGTCTTCAGTGTACATCATAAACATACAATTATCTTATTATTCCCATTAGATTTTAAAGGGTGTCATTTTCAGATATACCCGATAATCTTTAATCATACCTGTCTTACCGGCTTCTGCTCTCGGCAAATATGAAAATCCGGTTACTACCTTATCTTCACCAAGATTAATCACAATCTGATGCGGGAATTTATGTTTGGCAGCCGAAGAATAGCTTGTGTGCCAAAAGGTAGATTCCTGCAAGTCGAACACATTCGTTGCAATATTATTCGCTTCTTCTGTTTCCTCACTATCTGCATAAACAACTTTCCAATGTTGACGTGACAAGGGTTTCCCATCAGCTCCCAGTAACTCCAACTCAGCAATAGCTGCAAAATCTTTCCCATCATGTGCATTCAATGCTTCCAGACAAAAGAAACGTGTTTCCACCTCTTTTCCAAACTTCACATGTTGCCAACCATTACCCGCCCTGAAAGAACCTTTATAAACGGGTGTTTCTCCGCTCAAGTCCAAGTTCTCACCTACTTTACGATGTGCATAGGCAGCACCATGAACGCGTAAATTATCGAGAATAGGTTGTTGCAATCCTTCCGTTTGCGGTTGTACAGGTCCAGCCATATCCAATATAATCACTTCATTCTCTCCTTTCTTCAACCAACATCCCGGCACATATAAGGTTTGTTGTGGCCCAATTTCCCAGTAACGTCCAATAGCATAACCGTTCACCCAAACCATACCTTTACTCCAGTTAGTCATATTCAAGAATGTATCACCTGTTTTGTCCAACGTAAAGGTTCCCCGATAGTAGGCAGGATATTTCTGGGGATTATCTTGTTTTACAAATTTCTTATTTTGCGCAAAAGCATAATCAACCGGAATATTATAAACTTTCCAGTTCTTCAATGAAGTAATAACACCATTATTCGACTGGACTTCCACTTTTTCAGTGATACCCTTCCAATCATAAATACCTTTACCAAAATTCATACGCCCCATTGCTTCTACCAAAATATCCAGCTGGGTCCCTTCTTTCATTGGAGGAAGAATAACCGTACCTTCACCTTTTAAACGACTCAACGTAGCTAACTTCTCACCATCCAAAAAAACTTGCGCCCAGTCATGAGCCTCTGTGATTGTCAACGTCTGTTCTTCTTTAGAGGCCGGCAGTGTAGTCCGGTACAAAATACTTCCCCATCCCTGATCGAACGCCTCCATTGACTGAATGTTTTCACTAATCTTTGGCTCCGGCAGATTATCAAACAGTATCGCCACTTCATCCAACTTGAATGACGGAATGGCAATAGTCGGAATAGAATCCGGAACTTCCGGCAATGACTCACCTTCGGGTAAATAGTTACTTAACAAATTGCGTACTTCAAAATATTTAGGAGTGACTTTTCCTGATTCATTGATGGGAGCATCATAATCATAAGACGTACACGTCGGAGAGAAATTAGGGAAATTTGCTCCTCCCCAATGTCCGAAACTAGTACCTCCATGAGTCATATACAAACTAAATGAAATATTTCGGTCAAGCATTTCTTTCATTCCTTTTACCAAATCCTCCGCACTGCGTGTCTCATGCTTCGCTCCCCAATGGTCAAACCATCCGGACCAAAACTCACTACACATCAACGGTATATCGGGACGAAGTTCCTGCAAACGCTTAAATTGATCGTCAATATTGGCTCCTGTACCAAAATTGATTGTCCAAAGCAAATCATCCAATGCATTATTCTCAAAGTTCGAATTCCAGTCACATTGGAATAAAGGAACTCCTGTGAAACCTGCCTGTTTTACAATATCACGTATTTCGGCAATGTATGGTTTGTCTATTCCAAATGATCCATATTCATTCTCAACTTGCACCATAATGATATTGCCACCTTTACTAATCTGAAGATCGGTTAGTTGTTTGCCCACTTCATTCATGAATAATTTCACCCGCTCCATATAATACGGATCCTGTTCACGAAGTTTGATGTCCTTCTTCTTTAATAACCACCAAGGCAATCCACCCATTTCCCACTCTGCACAAACATACGGTCCGGGACGAACGATCACATACATTCCGTTTTCCTGCGCCAGCCGACAGAAAGCCGCAATATCTTTTTGACCGGTAAAGTCATATTTTCCCTCTTCCGGCTCATGAAAATTCCAAAAGACATAAAGACAAATGGTATTCATACCTAATGCCTTACACATTTTGATACGATGCTCCCAATACTCTTTTGGTATACGGGGATAATGAATTTCGGCTGCTTTTACCACAAACGGGTTTCCGTTAAGTAAAAATGTCTTGTCCCCTATTTCAAATGTCTCTTTCGAAGATTGGGAACAGGAAGTGCTGAAAACAGTCACTAATAAAATAAGCAAATACAATAAAGGTTTCTTCATTTTCTAATCTATTGTTTTCATGATACAATACTATTTCCAAATAAATCCACCATCGGTCAATGTTTCCATTCAGACCGACAGCGAATTTGCAAACCAATCGATGTGTTACCTAAAAACTAAAACTATTACCTATTGAAAACTAAATGCATTGCAAAGATGAGATATTCTTTTTATACAAAGGTCTTCAAATCGGTCAAAACAGGACAATATTCATTCAATATAGTTTAAATCTTACTTTTTAACAGCGATTTTTTTATTCATTATAAAAAAATCCCGCCAATACATTTTACAGTATTGACGGGACCAACATATATAATAAAGGTTAGTTAGTGTAATGAACCGTATGTCACATTATCCTCCTTTACGTTCTTAACGTTATGGACTTTCTTCACAAAATCGTTCACCTTATCCACATGTACGTCTTTTATAACCACATTTCTGACAGGCAATTTTGCATCTCCCTTTAGCTCATATATCGCATCAGCAGACTCACAAATCACATTTTTCAAATAAATGCCATCAATACGAGTAATACGTTCTTCATAAGTAGGAACAAGCTCCCTCCACTGATAGAGTACATCTGTATCTATTTCCAATACACGTTGCACATGCCCTGTTCTTATATTTTTCATGTGAATATTTTCAACAAACGCTCCTCGCCTATGATTTGTCTTCACAAAGAAAAGTCGTCGTACAGATTGTGGTACCTTACAATCATGCATATACACATTGCGAATACCACCTGAAATCTCACTGCCAATCCCTAATAAAGTATGTCCTTCCAGAATATTACAATTACGAATTACAATATTTTCAGTCGGAGTGTTCAATCTCCAAGCGTCACGATTACGACCAGCCTTAATCACCACCGCATCATCACCTTGGTCAAAGGTACAATCCTCCACTAAAAAATTACGAGTCATCTCCAAATCAATGCCGTCGTTATTGTGCCCATGCGCTTTAACATCCAGATGACGTACTATCCCGCCATTGCACATATACATATGAATCGTCCAAAAGGGGCTTTCACGAATCTTAAAGCTATCAAGCAGCACATTCTCACAACGATTAAAATGTATCAGATGCGGACGAAGATGATTCTCACCTACCGCCATCTGTCGTTTTTCAACAGGTACATCTTTGGACGCCATCGTATACAACTTTCTAAGTGCATCCATGTGAGCCTTAGGACGGGCAAACCACTTCTTCCAACAATCCATCTTCGGACTTAACATACCTGTCCCTGTAATAGCCACATTCTTGCATTCAAAAGCATAAATCAAAGGTGAATAGTTATAACATTCCATCCCCTCCCAAGACGTCATTACGGCTGGCAAATAATGAGAAGGATTATCCGTAAAACGTAGTACCGCCCCTTCAGCCAAATACAAGTTTACATTACTCTTGAGATGGATTGGTCCGGTCAACCATTCTCCTTCAGGTATAACTACTCTCCCGCCTCCTGCCTGATTACAAGCAACTATAGCACCCGCAATTGCATCAGAAACATCCGCCTCTCCTCCTTTTACAGCACCATAATTTACAATGGAGAAATCTTGATCAGGATATATAAACTCTTTTATTGGCTTCATTGAAAATGGCGCATCCACTTTCACATATTTGAATTGTCCCCACAGAGTTGCAAAAGAGACAACCAACAGTCCTATAGTAAATAAAAATTTCTTCATTTAATAATGTATTGCATGATCCTTTGGAAATTCATGTCCACTCCACGCCTTTTTAGAGGTCCAGTCTTGAGGTTTTGCGGTCCAAAAGGAATGATTGGCAGGAAGTCCTAATGGTAGAAATACTTCTGATGTAATATACATACTTCCATTATTACTATACCAATCCGCCAACCCAGTCTGATGCCCGGCAAAGCCTAATTGCAAAAATCCTTTCTCATTGAAATTACCATCAACAGCAAACAAACGTTTCATGACGCAAGTTAAAGCATTACGTACCTGGCCTTCCGGAAGTTCTTCGGGCAGCATTTCTTTCCAACAAAGCATCGACAATGGCTGAAAAACTCCCAAACGATAAGTCATAGAACGACCGAATACCGGAAAAGATGCTTCAGGAGATATAAAACGTTCCAAAATCCCCCCCAAACGTTGCATACGTTTTTTAGCCAAATCTTCCGTTTTCTTTTGCATCTCCAAACTACGGTCATGCAATATTACTTTATGATCGTTGACAGTCTGCATTACTTGTACAAACATAGGTTGAATCACATAACTATTATAGTAATCGAATGCAAAAGTTTCTCCATCCGAATACCAGCCATCACCTACATACCACTCTTCTACTTTTCGAACAGCTGTATGAATACGGAACAAATCGTATTGTGCATCGGCTTCCATCAGAAAAGATTCAATCATAGCCGAAAACAATAGCCAATTTGTGTATGGCGGATCAATCCGACGCAACAAGTGAAATTCTTTAATATAACGTTGTTTTGTCACTTCATCCAACGGTTCCCAAAGCTGCTTTTTAGCACGAAGAAAACTACTGGCAATATAAGCCGCATCTACCAAAGGTTGCCCTTCATTTCTCCATAAAAGATAATCAGGGCTATCCGGGTCAACAGCATGTGCATAACTCTTCAAAGCCCATTCACGCAATTGCTTGCGCGTTTTACCTTCTTCCGTATCATCGTCGGGCAAGGAAAGCCAGGGAGCAATACCAGACATCAGACGCCCGAAACACTCCATGTAGGTCACATCCTTACTGCGTCCATCCCATGTTGGACTGATTTCTACCTGCATATTTTTCTTCAACTCCCCTTTGCTCATATTACTCAATACAGGAGCAGCAATCTTATATGCCATCTGTGCCCAATATTCACGGTCACTGATTTCCTTTTCTACCTTCCCCTTTTTAGCATAAGTTACTGTGCTGAACACACACAATAAAATAAAGACCAGGATATTTTTATTTTTCATCATTACATTCAAATATAAAAAACAATTTTAATTATTCAGATATTTCACCATTTCAGAACCCGCCAACAGGAAAGCTCCTACCCCAAAGTCCGCAGTCGTCTCCGGTCCGACATTCTTATGTTGATCTGCCCTCTCACCAATTGGCTGTACATAGCCTACCTTCCCATTAGGTTGCAAAGCTATTTCAGTCAAGTATTTCCAGCCTTGTTTTATAACAGGTTCATAAATTGATTTATCCAAAAGCCCATTATTCACGCCCCAAAGATACCCATAAGTAAAGAAGGCTGTCCCGCTCGTTTCACGCCCCGGAGCCTGCACCGGATCTAACAAACTACGAGTCCAGTACCCTTCTTCCTGTTGTGCGGCAGCCAATGATTTAGCCATAGCCTTATATATGGTAATATATTCAGTACGATGTGCATCATTTTCGGGTAAGTCTTGCAAAACCTTCGCCAAACCTGCAAACACCCAACCATTACCCCTAGACCAAAAGTCTTTCAATCCTTGATTTGTCTTATGTTTCGGGTAGATGTATTTTCCATCGCGATAAAACAGGGCACTCTCCTCATCATACATGAGATTTTTAGCATAAGTAAAGTACTCATAGAGTTTATCCAAATATTGCTGATTACCTGTAACCTTATAAAGTTTGGTCATCACCGGCATTACCATATACAATCCGTCTGCCCACCACCAATAGTCATTATTGGGAGTTGACATCTCATATTCCATCACTTCCTTGGCACGGGCTATTTTATACTCTGCCGGCTCACGGTCCATGTTATACAAGTCAATATAAGTCTGGAAACAAATCTGCCAATCTCCAAAGAGAACATGTTCCATCGTTTCACCATAATTATATTTCCACTTGGATTTATCATCAGAAGTAGCCCCCTTCCATTGATTCTTTTCAGCCCATGCTTCCGAATACTTCTTGTAAGTCTCATTACCGGTTACTTCATAAGCTGCAATATTTCCGGTATGATAAGCGGCCGGATGCCAAAAGGCAAATGCCGGTTCCGGATTCTCCGCCTGCCAATAGTCATTTACCTTCTTAATAGTCTCAATAACCTTTGACTTTGTCCATACACTATCGGTAATTGTTTCATTCTGACTGTTACTCTTACCTGATTTACATCCTGCCATGCTAATACTGAAAACACAGCTTAATACCCAAAAAGAAATTTTTCTAAAGTTCATTAATTATACAGTTTTTCGTGGTTATTATTACAATGCAAAGATGCACCCTTTTTAGGACAGAAACGTCCTAAAATGAATCAAAACCGTACAAAAATCATTCAATGCATATAAAAAGAAAGTTATGGAAGGCACATAAAGCCTTCACATAACTTCTACCAATAATTAATCCTTAAACAATCTTTCTATTAAAACTAAACACACATCTATCTATTTACTTTGGGGAATAATCAAAAAACTAAACCCACACGGCCCGCCACCTCCATTTTCCAGCCGGACCAAAACTTTATTCCACCCCTGTCGAAACTGAAAAGGAGCGATATGTTCATCAATATTATACCAACTAGTTCCATAGTCACGCCATACATCCTTGCCGTTAATCCATACACGTCCGCTGTCATCCGTACCAATAGCCACCAGCATTGTAGTAGCTTCATCAAAATAAAGCTCGGTATAAGCATAGTAAGTTGAATGTCCGGTAGTCACAGGTGGCACATTGTGCATCGATTCACTTTGCATAAACTTCCAACGTAGCGTCCCGTCAAGCTGTACCTCGTCTCCGATAACTTTTAACGGATCGGAATCCGTTTCCGCAATTCCTGTTCCTATCTGTCCATCAGTATATACAGCATCAAAGTCAATAGAAACTTCTGGTGGATGAACGATGGAAAAATCCTCCCGACCGAAGCTCTCCCACGGTCCAATCATATACCATGTATTGATATAGAGCCATCCCTTACGTTCTGCATCTTTAGAGAAACGCCGTCCGGGCAACGCTTGTGCTTTCACCATTTCCTTACTCAACTTCGATCCAGAATAAGCACTGAATGTTCCCTTTCCGCCTCCGGAAGCAGAAACCTCTCCACTGCCTCCCATCCCCATACCAGTTCCGTTCCCATTACCGCTACCATTACCTCCAGAGCCTCCATTACCCGGGCTGCCATTACCTTGTCCCATTCCGCTCCCAGGATTACCAGCCTGACGAACTGCCCCGAACAGACCTTCCAAACGAGATTGCGCCAACCCTGCCTGACGAGTAGCTTGTCCGAGCAACCCACGATAATTATTCAAATCAGCAGTACTCTTTATCTCTAATCCTCCACTAGCATTACTACCTGCCGAAGTTGCCCACTCACTATCCCTTGACTGCATCCTTATCAATTCATCAAAACTCGGCATACGTGAATTACCCGCTTTCAAAAAACTATACACTTCAGGAAATGACTGTCCCTTGGATAAAGACTGTTTAGCAGCACTCACGGCCAAATGACTTTGTTGAATTTCAGCCTCATAGTCACGTAATACAGCATAAAGTTCTTCGACAGAAGCATTGACTGACGGATTTCCTGCTTGAGGAATAGCCCGTGCTTTCGATGTATCATTCGCATCAGCAGGTGCTCCCCACGGCAGTTTTCTTTTCTCCACTTTCGCCAACATGTCGTCTTTACGCCGTCTCATTGTTTCAGCCATCGTTTGAAACTTCTTCACCTGCTCTTCCAGATTCTTTTTAACCAAGACCTCTGACTGCTCCACCAGCTGCCTGGCATAATTAGCAGGTAATGCCCGTTGTGCCTGTTCCTGTTTTACCTTTTCCGTCAAACTCTTTCTGGACTTTTGATTTTTCTGCTGTTTCATTTGCAAAGCTATCACCTCCTGATCCGGAGACGGCATCTTCCAAATATAGAGTGCTCCGCCCACAAAACAAATCAATGCTATCATCCATGATAAGATAACCGTCAGACGGCTACTCCCTGTTGTAGTTCTCGTCATACGTCCTGATTCCTATATTAGTTAAGTTATAAAACTGACAAGCATCCATCACTTCTACAAAACGTCCGAACGGAGTATGCCTGTCCATATCAATACGAATACGCTTTCCCGGGTCAGTGATACATGTCTGCCGTAACTGTTCCATCATAAAATTAGTAGAACAAGGTTGCCCATCCCAATAAAAATTACCATCGGCATCCAATCCGACAATAGCCTGCTTATCATCCGGCTTCAAATTAACAGCCGATTGTGAAGTTGGCAGATCAACGGGAATATCCCTATTTTTCACTTTCGTCATGGTAGATACCAGAAAGAAAATAAGCAATAAGAATACACAATCAATTAAAGGAGACATGGAAACTTCCGGTTCATCCTCGTTATTAAATAATGATAGTCTCATAGGCTTAATAGGGTTTGCTTCCAAGGCGTACACGTGTATGTGTAAAGCCCTGTATTTGACATTGGTCGAAGATCTCTATCACTGTGCTTACCGGTACAGTACGATAGGCCGTCACATCGATATTTGTTTCCACTCCCCGACTATTGCGTAATTCAGAAAGAAAAGCGCTTAAATCTTTTACAGGCAAGTAAGTACTTTCCCCCGAATAGGCATCATGCCCTACTACCTGATACACATTCTTCTTTTCGTCTACTGCGATAATCACCGCTTCCTCGCCTGCCCGTGTAGTGGAAAGGCTTGAAGTCATTGTAGGAAGCGTTAACGGAATCTGCATTTCCCATTTTTTCATCATCGTAGTTACTAAAAAGAAAATGAGCAGCAAGAACACACAGTCTATCAAAGGAGACATTTGCACTTCTACCTTATCATCGTCATCATAATTCAGTCTCATTCTTTTCCTCCTTGTTGTCCAGATACAATTTGGTAATCACTTCTTCCACTTTTACCTCTACCAGTGAAGCCATACGCATGATACGATTCTTGATAATAAAGTATAAAGCAATGGCAGGAGCAGCTATAATCAAACCGGCAGCAGTTGTTATCAATGCTTTGGAGATAGAATCAGACAAAATAGAAGCACCACCTTCATCCCCATATAAAGCAACCAGGCCGAATGCTTCTATCATACCTACAACAGTACCTAATAGACCAATCAACGGAGCCAATGAAGCAATAACAGAAAGAGGATATATACGTGCCAAATGTGTACGAATATCACGTGCAGCCATGTCACCTGCCGTCTGGCTAACAGCCTCACGCCCGGCTTTCACATGCTCAAAAATAAAACGCAGTGAGTTCGCTAGCGTAGAAGGATACTTGTCACAAGCAGCCAATGCTCCTTTCAAATCCCCATTTGCCAAACATTCATTAACACTTTTGCACAAAGGTTTCGGAGCCAGGCGACCTTGACGCGAAGTTATCAGTCTCTGAATTGCAATTACAAGAGCTATCAATCCCAACAAATACAATGGATACATCATTGTACCACCTGCCTTAATCTGTGCTCCCCAGTCGATTTGTACTCCCTGATCAGCAGCGATACTATCTGATGCAACTTCATCATACATCAACTCATCATCTTCCTCCACTGCCGGAACAACAGTAGCAACCTCACTCGGAAGTACTTTCGGAGCATTTTTTATATCATCCTGTGTTTTTGCCAAAAAGATTTCATCAAAACCAGCATCACGCCTTTCAGGACAAATAAATGACATTCCGGTTAACGTAATATTACCGAAATCCTTCCAAAGGTCGCGTGTCATCACCATCCAGTGTCCAGGCTTGTCACCAAGATCCAGACCTTTCAACTGGTTTATCAAATCTTTTGGTTCTCCGGCAATATAAGTAAAATCATATTTCTTTCCTTTTTGACTGGCTGACTTTTCGGAAACATGAAATTTCATTCCAATCTGTTCTCCCCCCCATTTCACCCAGGCAAAAGTAATATAACGATATTCACCCGGTCCCGGGTTTTCTCGGATAGGGATGGATAAACCTGTCATTTCTGCGGGACTTTTAGCAGCTCCTACATATATATAGTTTTCTGTCTTTTTTGAGTACCCTCCTTTCCGAACATACTTATTATCTTTTACCCATTGTGCCCCATCCGGCAGTTTAGTACTAAACAGTTCGTACAGTCCTTTACCGGATTTGCCGTTCGTTTGTGCCGAAAGCGGGGTAGTAAACAATAGTATTGCTCCCAAGATGCATACACCTACTATCCCTTTCTCTAAACCAAATTTCATTTTTGTGTAATTCATGTCTATTCTTTTTTTATTATTAACTTTAAATTTATAGCCAACGTAAGTCATCGAACTAATTCACAATGGCAAAGTTCTTAAAAATAATAGAGAAACGGGTATTCTAATCATTCAAAAAGTTCCAAATCTTTAATACGCGACTTTATATAGAGTCCGATAATCATTCAAATAGGTTCAAAAATAAACCATATCTATCTTCCTTCACAAACAATTATACAATTAGCTTATACTTACGAACAAAGTAAAAAAACTACAGTTTTTTATACCTTTTGAATGATTCTTGTACTCTACGTCTTTGACAAACATATTTTATTCATATTTGAACCTTTTTGAACGGATTGTAGACCTTGCTTAAGCAAAAGATGCCTATTTTCGTCAACATAATTCGCTTATGATAGATTTATAACTGAAAAAGAGCAATATGAAGAGAATGTATTTGTTATTATTTGTTTGCCTGTTTCTTAGCGCCTGCCAGGCGACAGTACAGGAGAAGGAGCGTAGAACCGAGTTTAATGACGGCTGGAAATTCCACTTGGGAGAAATACCCGATGCCTCATCGCCCCAACTGGACGACGCAGCATGGAAAACCCTGAACCTTCCCCACGACTGGTCGATCGAAGGAGATTTCAGCGAAAAGAACCCTTCGGGATTTAGCGGAGGAGCATTGCCCGGCGGCACAGGATGGTACCGCAAAACCTTCACCATAGGTAAAGAACAGGCGGGCAAGAAGATATGTATTGATTTCAACGGCGTGTATATGCACTCCGAAGTATATATCAACGGTCAATTGGTGGGCAAACGTCCATACGGATATATTTCGTTCCGTTACGACCTCACGCCCTACATCAAATTCGGCGAGTCCAATGTAATTGCCGTAAAAGCGGACAACAGCAGGCAACCCAACTCACGCTGGTATTCGGGAAGTGGAATTTATCGTAACGTGTGGCTCACCATACTAGACTCGGTACATGTCGACCTGTGGGGAACGTATGTAACAACGCCTAAAGTAACAGCCACACAGGCCGACATTGTCATAAACACAACCGTTAGAAACGAAAAAAACGTTCCCTGTGATGTAGAAATCAGTACCACTTTATTGGATGCGCAAAACAAATCCATACGTAAAATGGTAGAAACACTACGTGTATCTTCGGAATACACTGGTGTCTGTCGGCAAACCATTGTCCTGGACAACCCGCGGCTATGGTCGCCCGAAACGCCCTATCTGTATCAGGTAAAAACAGAATTAAGAGTGGACGGCAAACTTACCGATACCTATTACACAACCACCGGTGTACGCACATTTACCTTCGATGCGGAGAAGGGCTTTTCGCTCAATGGTAAATCCATGAAAATAAAGGGCGTGTGCCTGCATCACGACCTGGGATGTCTGGGTGCTGCCGTTAATTACCGCGCGCTGGAGCGTCAACTGGAAATCCTCAAAAAGATGGGATGCAACGGTATCCGCACGGCGCACAATCCACCAACACCCGAACTGTTGGAACTGTGCGACCGCATGGGCTTTATTGTACAGGATGAAGTGTTTGATATGTGGCGCAAAACCAAATCGGAATATGATTACAGCAAGGATTTTCTGGAATGGTACGAACGTGACCTGACCGATTTTATACTTCGCGACCGTAACCATCCCTCCATATTTACATGGAGCATCGGCAACGAGATATGGGAACAATGGTCAGATAGTTTTGGCGACACGTTAAGCGTAGAATATGCCAACCAATTATTTAAGTTGGGACTTACTCCCGAAGAAGTGAAAGAGCAGAGCGACAAGCACCCTTATACCTTATTAACTACACGTTTGACGGAGATCGTGCGAAAGTTGGATCCGACACGCCCCATCTCTACTGCAAACAACGAAACCGAACCACGCAACCTGTTAATCCAATCGCCGGCACCGGATCTGATCGGTTTTAACTACAACAACCACAACTGGGAGAAATTCAACGAAAAATATCCCGGACGAAAGCTGTTGATTACCGAATCCACTTCCGGCCTGATGACACGCGGATATTACGAAATGCCATCGGATTCCATTTTCATCCGCCCTCATGCCGAGAAGGCTAAATTCGACCGTCCGCTAAAAGAATGTTCCGCCTACGACAATTGCCATGTGCCTTGGGGCAGCACCCACGAAAAAAGCTGGGATATGGTGAAAACAATGGATCACATTCCCGGATACTACGTCTGGACCGGTTTTGACTATATCGGAGAACCCACACCCTACGAATATCCCGCCCGCAGTTCCTACTTCGGCATCATCGATCTGGCGGGATTTCCCAAAGATGTATACTACATGTATCAATCGGAGTGGACAAATAAAAAAGTTCTCCATTTGTTCCCACACTGGAACTGGGAGAAGGGACAGGAGATCGATTTATGGGTTTACTACAACAACGCCGATGAAGTGGAACTGCTGGTTAACGGCAAATCGCAAGGCATAAAAAGGAAAGGAGAGAATGAGTATCATCTCTCTTGGCGCGTGAAGTATGAACCGGGAACTGTAAAAGCAATTTCCCGCAAAAACGGTCAGATGGTACTCGAACAAGAAATCCGTACCGCCGGAGAACCCGCACAAATCCGCCTGACAGCCGACCGCCGCACGATAAAAGCCGACGGAAAAGATTTGAGTTTCGTCACAGTAGAAATACTGGATAAAGACGGAACACTCTGCCCGAATGCCGATAATCTTGTGCGCTTTGAGGTCAGCGGAAACACCTCTATTGCAGGCGTAGACAACGGTTCCCCTTACTCAATGGAACGTTTCAAAGACAATAAAAGGAAAGCATTTTACGGTAAATGCCTTGTCGTATTGCAAAACGACGGGACCAAAGGGAAGTCCACATTAAAAGCAATTTCAGAAGGATTGGAAGCTGCCGAAATCACTTTTTCCGGAAAATAACAAAAACAGATTCAGAAACAATCAAATTCTCCTTCCCCTTCACAACCCGCTACCACAAGGCGATAGCGGGTGAAGGGGCAGACTTCATCATCCCGTTCGATAATTTGATTGTCTTTTTAACAGGTTTCCGAGGAACAGTAAGCAAAGCCTTCATGATAGTAAAAACAGAATCTACCGCCGCTCTACGAATCTTGTCATTACTTTCTCCGGGGTAACGATCCAAAGCTTCCCGTATCAATGTGTTTCGATAATTTTCCATGATTTTAGAACTCTTTTTTAAACCTTCAGAGTCCTGCGTAGTAGCTCTCAAACTATCCGCCACCAATTTTGTACGCGGTTGTTTTAGCAGTTCCTGTGCAGTCGTCAGTTTGAAAATATCATTTTCCATCCTCTTCAGGCATTTCACCAATTCTTTCTTCTCTTCCGTTTTATCATCACCGCTCCGGGTACTCATTAAAGCGTCCGCTTGCTCTTTTAATCGAGTAAGTTTCTCCAAATATTTACCCCGCAATGCTTCATATGACATGCCACCGCGCTCGTCTTTATACAATTCACGATCCAACGCTCTGTATTCTGCTGAGATTTTTTGCGGAACTTGGGCGTACACACCGTTACCACCCCATGAGAGCAAAACCAATAAACTAAAGATAAAGATTATCTCTTTCATATTCTTGTTGTTTTAAGTTATTAATAAACTCATAGCAATATCTACATATTTGAAGTAACAGCATATTCCAGTTTTTCATAATTACTATTGTCTTCATAAGATGAATCAGTTTTTCTCTAAGCAGTCTCATCACAATTTGTGAAAGGAGGATACATATAGTATTTATTATCAACAAATTAACCAAGCGATTGCATTATGAATTTCTGATATACAAAAATAAGGCTTTTTTCTTCGTAAAATCATTAAAAAGAGAAAAAGATGCCGGACAGTATAAATTACTATCAATCAACGATTTAAGCTCAAATACATTCCAAAAGTTAGACAAAGAAATTATGTTCTTCAGCAGAAATGATATCACCTCCTCATAAGAACCTAATAAAAACACGTCCCAATTACCACGTTTTCATTTCTGTCAATATCTTATTATATATTCATCCAAATCATACAGTGTCTGATATCTATTTACATTTAATAGTTTTCTTAGCCTATTCTTACTCCTTATTACGGATTCCTCCTTAATACCTAGTAAAGTTGCAATCTTCCGATTGGAGAACCTCAAACGAATCAAACAACATAAACGTAATTCTCTCTGTCCAAGCTGTGGATATGCATATATTAAACGCGAATAAAATCGATCCGAGATCATATCCGAAAAATAAAAAAGTTTTTTCCATTCTTCTACTGAACAGTTTAATATTATAGTAGAAGTATTCTTCAATAATATATAAAAATGAAACGCCTCAATATCAGACTCTGTAATTACATTATTCACGACTAAAGGGAGTCCTTTAAAAATTAACCGAAAACGCTTCACCTCCATTTCCAGTTTATTTTTAGCTTTAATTTCTTTTACAAGCTCCTTTTTAATTTTTTCGATTTCTATTCTTGCCAATAACTCACATTCTTTTCTTATATGTATTTCTCTATATTGCCTATAAAAAACAACTAATATAACCATTACTAATACCAAGTGCATCCAATACGCATTAGCTGTAACAATATTACTCCAATCATCAAATGTCATTTGTTTTTAAAAATTTTATAAGTGTACAATATTGTTGTTTATTAGAATTATTGTGCAAATATCCTGAAAATACTACTCTAATAAGTATTTATATCATTCAAAAAAGTTCATTTTTCAATCAGACATTCAATCTAGACAAAATAGATAAAACCCCTTCACAACGCCTTTCTACAAGGCAATAGCGGGTGAAGGTATCCCCTTCACCACCAACTTCACACTTCTCAAACCGATATTACCCGATACACATTTCCAAACTTAGTATGTTTGCGTTCTATACCTACCGCTACCAATATTTGCGCCAAACTTGCCGGGTTTGCACCACGCACAGCCGCAGGATTATTCTTTTTTTAAACATTGAAATATATCAGCTGCAGAAAGAAGTTCACTCTCCTCTACTTTCACACAAATAAACCTGCGGCTACCAGTCGGGTCAGTGAGCAAATCTTTCCTGTTAGACGTGCCGATAAAAGAAGCTATTCGCGGTAAGACGCGATAATTCTTCTGATAAGCTTTGCACAAACTCAATGAAGCCATCTGCATCAGATTCTTCAACAAAGGCATTTTTGCAGGAGAAAACTTGTCAAATTCATCCAAATTGAGAAGTCCCATCTCCGCCAGTCTGCGTTCCACATTTCCCTGACTTGTCTTATCAGATAATGTGTATGCATAGTTCCCACTATCAAGTCCATATCATCCGCACGGGGATCATACAAAATCTCACTCCAGTTAAAGAGCACGCTTCCTTTAACGCCTTCTCTATCCAATACAACCGTAATGAGAATTTTATTAAAATGAATAGCAAACATTTTATAAGTACAAGTTAAGAAAGGTAGTAGAATGCGTAGCTCACACACTACTACCTTGAAAAAGCCAAAGCTACTGACTTATATTACGGAACGACCGATTCATTCTCAGCATTGAACACTCCACCACCTTTCCGTTGTTCTTCCCTAGACAGATAATAAACTATCATTTTCCATTTTGTCCTTTCCTATTTTCCTTATATTCTACCTTAATCTGTTTAGGTACACGCTTCTTTCTTGGAAATTGTTTCTTCCAATGCATACGCAGATTTTCCTTTTGACTTCTTGTTTTCGGCTTGTCAAGATCACAAAAGCCAAAGCCATTGCCAAATTTTATAGAAAAAACAGCTCCTGTATTACTCCAAATATATACTTTGGCTGCGTAAAACCAGTCAAAAGACTCCTCCGTTTCATCGTAAGGATATTCCACTGTATAAAAAGATCGACCGGGATTGTCCTCTTCTTCATCAACAGTAAGATCCTGCTCACTCTTGCCTACATATCTATGTTCAATCTTTGGTTGTCTATATTCCCGATAAAAATCAGGACCATATTCCATCACCGAAGCTTTAGCAATACGCAACAAAACTTTTGTACGCTCATCATTTTCCATTGTATCCAAATTTTGAGCAAAAGCCTTTGTCTGTAACGATAGCGTTATCAAAATAAATAATAAATATTTCATACTATTCTTATTAACGATTAATTATTTGAAGTTGAAGTCTCACGCCTCTCTCTACCATATTTATAAAACTTTTTACTCAAATCAAGAGAGTGGTTAGCCTTTAAATCTTTTTCACAATCATAAAGAATTCCAGGCAAATCTGCACTGTTATCCTCTGGAAAAGGGCCAACTTGTCTTGTACATCCTTCTGCAGCCCATCTCATTGGATAATGTGTATGCATGGTTCCCACTATCAAATCCATATCATCCGCACGGGGATCATACAAAATTTCGCCCCAGTTAAAGAGCACACTTCCTTTGACACCTTCTCGATCCAATACAACTTCCGAACCTTCACGCTCCGAACAATACCAAGGTCCCGGACAGGAAGGATCACCACAACGTTCACAAACATCAGGGTAACATTCACACGGATATTTTCCACAAACAATGCACTTTAACGATTCACAACCATTAGGACAACCGCCAAAAATAATGTCATAGGGCTGATTGCGGAAAAGTTAGTAAACGTTAAGAAGGTAGTAGAGTCCGTAGCTCGCACACTACTACCTTAAAAGACCAGGTTACCGACTTATGTTACGGAACGATCGGTTCATTCACTACATTTAACATTCCATCATTTTTCCATTTGTCTTCCCTAAACTGATTACAGACGATCATTTTCCATTCGCTCCTTTCCCTTTTTCCTTATATTCTACCTTAATTTGTTTGCGTACAGGCTTCTTTCTTGGAGGTTGTTTCTTCCAAGACATTCGCAAATCTTCTTTCTCCTTTTGAGTCTTGGGCTTATCAAGATCAATAAAGCCAAAGCCATTACCAAAATCAATTGAAAAGACGAGACCTGTATCCCCCCAAATATACACCTTAGCTGCATAAAACCAATCAAAAGATTCTATTGTTTCATCAAAAGAATATTCCACCGAATAAAAGGACCTCCCAAAGTTCTCCTTTATTTCACGCTCTGTAAGATCTTTTGTGTCTCTACTTACACATTCATGTTCAATTTTCGGTTGTCCATACTCCCGATAAAAATCAGGACCATATTCCATCACCGCAGCTTTAGCTATACGCAATAAGACTTTTGTTCGCTCATCATTTTTCATTGTATCCAAATTTTGAGCAAAAACTACTGTCTGTAGCGATAGTGCCATCAAAATAAATAATAAATGTTTCATGTTTCTTCTTTTTTAATAGTTAATTATTTAATTAAGATCTGGGGTAACCCGCCTTGTAGTACTACCATATTTATAAAATTTCTTACTCAATTCAAGACTGTGATTTGTCTCCAAATTCTCTTCATAATCATAAAGAATTCCAGGCAAACCTGAACTCATATCCTCCGGAGAAGGACCTGATCTTTTTTTCAATCCTATCGCAGCCCATCTTATTGGATAATGTGTATGCATGGTTCCCACTATCAAATCCATATCATCCGCACGGGGATCATACAAAATTTCGCCCCAGCTAAAAAGCACACTTCCTTTAACGCCTTCTCTATCCAATACAACCTCCGGACCTTCTATTGTTGGGCCTGCATAGTAAGTTCCGTCACGTTTGAGATAGATAAAACAACCATACTCTTTCACTTTATGTTCAGTACTATTAGAAGTAGCAAAATCTACAGCCGCAGACCACAACGTGCCACTCAAATGGCTTCTCAATACTTGGCTATTAAAAAAACTATCAATAGACGGAAACATTTCCTCGACATTGATGATAGAAGATTCTTGAGAAGTGCCATCTGCAAACAGAACGATTGCTTTTATATTCCAATAACCGGGTGTCCATGCCTGTCGGATATAGCTAAAACTATACTTGCTACCAGAACATGTCTCTGTATATAATGACTTCCAAGCACTTGAACTAAAATCATTAGAACGTTTCATACAATATTCTACACTTGTAACCTTTTTGTTTGTATTTGTTACGTTAACGTCCATTGTATAATACTCAGGAACTGAGATAGTATTTACTGATATCGTAATATTTATAACGGGAGACGAACTTGTCCCACTTCCACATGTACACACCGGACAATCCGAACTACTCCGCGTACTTTCTTTATAACCTCCGCAAATATTACACTTCTCACCCGTACATTCACGCTCCGAACAATACCAAGGTCCCGGACAGGAAGGATCACCACAACGTTCACAAACATCAGGGTAACATTCACATGGATATTTTCCACAAACAATGCACTTTAACGATTCACAACCATTAGGACATTCAGAAAAGTCACTTGTATGATAAGAAAAACCACAGATATCACAGAGAACCCAGCGACCGTCAGGTCTGATCTCAACCCCACAACCATTAGGGCAACCGCCAAAAATAAAGTCATAGGGCTGTTTACAGAAAGGACAGTAAACAATACCGCCTCCCCAACCACCGCCGGAACCACCACCAGAACCACCACCAGAATCGCCACCGGAGTCTCCACCGGAATCGCCACCGTCGCAAAAAGGACACTCGGAATAAAAATCAGTTTCATACTCCATATGGCAATTATCACAAACCACTGTATGCAAAATAGAGCCACCACCTCCCCAACTGCCGCCACCACCCGATTCATCATAAGAGTAACGAACTACAGATGGGGTCAATAACAAATGGAAAGGACGGGAGGAAGCATCGGACGAACGCGTAGATGCTTTAGGAGAACCTATAGAAACCAGATGCGATTTCCCCCCACGAAGATGAAAGGCTTTTAAGAAACGACCATCTACACTGGAAAAAATAAGGAAGCCGTTAAAACCGGCATTGCCCACATATTGGAAATCCTCCTCCTTGGGTTTAGTGCGGCCACGTGTCTCCAATACAGTAGTGGCTACATGATAATGGATAGCTGCCGTAGCATTATCCAACGTCAGAATCAGAAAGCTACGTGCCGGATAAAATTTATTACGACGACCGGAGCCCACAATGGAAGAACGGAAAACGCCATCACCTTTCAAAGGAACCTCGACATAAGTCTTTTTATAAGCTTCCCATACCCGAGCCTTATCCCAATTAGGGGAAATGTCATAAGAACTCCACGGAGAAGAATTAAGACGGCTACGGGCGGAAGAGCCAAAACTCACCTGACGCAAAGCGGGAGAAGTAGATTCGAAATATTCACGCATAGCGGCAAGTTTGTCGGCAGGAGTATCCATGCCGGGCTGAACACAATCTAAAGGATCGTCCATACAACTGCTCCAAAAGGTAGACAGAAGCAAGGAGATAAAAAACAATCGAAACAAATTCTTGTGTTTCATAAGCATAAAAGTTAAATTAATACTTGAGTTAGATATAATTAATTTCCGGAAATTTATTTTATTTCACACCGTCGCTTTCCTTGACAAACGCCGGATTGAAGAAAATTCTTCGCTTCTGCGCGTGCAGCTAAATAAATAGAACCTATTTTTGAGACTTTCAGTGATAAAATTTCTTTTGCCTTATCACAAGCTTTTTCAAAGCAACCCGCATCACGATAAAGGGTAAACAGCAAATATTTGGGCAATACTTTGGAAGGGACCATCCAATAGGCAGTTCTCAAAGCTGTTTCCGATTTTTCATTCTCTCCCATTCTCATATAGCATGTTCCTATGTCGCATTTGAGCACCGATGTCATAAAGGGGAGATCAGCATTCGTTGCAAAACGAATAAATTCCCGGTATTCCTTACGCTCCAACAGCAACTGTAAATAACGGGACATATATTCTTTGTTATGAATCAGAATAATTTGTGGATCATTTCGTTCTAATTGAGCGAAAGCTGTGTCATACCGATTCTTCGTCCTAATGCTTAACAGGAATAACGGACACAGGCACAAAACACAAAGCGATGCGAGCACTTTCTTTTTTACCGGAAAGCCAACAAGCGGTTCACAAGGGATGGTTCCTAAAAATAAAGGATAGAAAACCTTTAGAGGAAAAATATCTCCCGGATAAGAAAAACAGGAAAAGACACAGAGTGAAAGCAGTATACTACGTATTCCAAACGTCCTTTTTTTCCCGCAGAATGCTATGCCTAAAAGAAACAGTACGAGCATTCCGCCTATCACTCCCTGTTCACACAATACAGTCAGTAGCTCATTGAAAGCCTGCGTATTATTATCCGACAGAGAAGCATACACAGAATCCGGATAACGTTCAAAATAACCGGCCTGATATTCCATGTATTCCTTTGCAAAACTTCCTATGCCATGCCCACACAAAGGAGCCTCTGCAAACATTTCAACACCTACTGTCCCTATTAACAAACGGACATCGGCGGAAGCTTTCTTATATTGATAGAATGCAACTGCAACAATTATACATAAAGCAGCCAATGCGGCACAAAGTGCATTTTTACCTATCTTGTTTTTAATACCGGACAACCGGACTTTATACAATAGATAAAGACAGGGAATAAGAACAGCCATCCATCCGGCTCTGGAATCCGAACAAACCAGCATCGCTCCGACAAGCACAGTCAATGCAATGCCGGTTATTCTCCACATGATGCCCCGCTTCTGCATCAACAGACAAATGGCGGACATGAAAGAAATAGCTAAATATCCTCCCAAAGGACCGGGGTTGCCAAAGCATCCTGTCAGTACAAAATTTTCACCCGAACTTTTTAAAACTCCTTCATATTGCAATATACCGACAAGACTTTGCAGCCCTCCGGACAAAGCGACAGCAAAGGACAGCATGAACAACAGATATGGACGCCCAGACATCATTCTGGAGAGCAAATAGATCATTCCTAATGCCAGCCACTCATAATAAAGCAGTTTATCCACTTGAAAATTCCTGATTATTGCAATGTTAAGCCACTCATAAATAAAAAACAGCAATACGATTATGTCAAGCCATGTCACTCTGAGCCGTTGTCCTGTATAACAAATTACAGCCACGGATACACATACCGAAAGAAAAATGACTGAAAAAGTCAATATCTGATACTCAACAAACTTACCGAACGCAAAAGGTAGTATAATCACATAAAAAGCCAAAAGCAGTACAAGTATTCTCTCTACCGGTTTTCTTGTCAAATCCATTATATTCGTATTTTATTATGGCAGTTAAAACTGTACTTTCTTTTTTTTCTTTTCCTGTTTCCGTATCTCCTCCAGTTTTTGTACCAAGATCGGTTTGCTATTCTCCAAATCATAGCGTTCAAACACATTCTCTCTTGATTTCTCCAACCCGACCAGTACGTTTGCTACTTTCAAATCCAGTTGATAGTCAAACAATTCTTTCGATATAGCCCCGACATCCTTTCCCTGTAGTTGCCCGTAGCTTTTGAGTATTTCTACATCCTCCTTTACATTGCTACTCACTTCATCTCTATATATTTCTTTTAATACCAATTTTATTTGTTGTGATGTAAGCACCTCTTTTATTAATAAATATTCCAACCCTCTTTGACGGAATCTTTCCTTTCGTTTTCTTTTTTCTTCCTTTAACTTCTCAAACCGTTCCGGAACACCGAGCAAAGAGTCCGTCTGAGCACTTGTCAACTTTATCCGCTCTTTGTTATCAAAAATATCCCGTATCATTGACCAGAAAGGGAGTTTTCTATAAACTTCCAATCGCCTCAAGCTTGCAGGCTTTTTAAACAAATCCATCTCAACCGCTTCTTTATAACGAGTGATATTATCCATATTTTTCCAATATTCATAGTATGAGAGCCGTTCATTCTCAAAACCTAATAGATCGGCACACACAGACACACTGTCATACGGTACGTCAATCAGATTGTATTTCTTCATTCCGGCATACCAAGTTTTCACAGTTCTATATATCTTGTCTTTATATTTTGTAGAGTAGAAAAGACGAAGGCCTTCCTGTCCTATAATGCTGTCCGCCCAATGATACTCCTGTTTCAGTTGTTGAAAATCTTTTTGTCCGATCCGCATCTCTACCCGGTCGCTACATAGCAACAGGCCACGGACTTCTGATTGTTTCAAATTAATCTTATCTCTATAGAGCACAATTTCGCGAAGTCGTGACGTATGTTTCGTACGCATTCTGACCGTGTAATCGTTGAATTCCAAGTCGGAAATAATTCCTCGCAGCTCATCCGCAGGTCTTTGATAAAATGCTGCAAGGGAAACATAAAAACCGTCTTCATGCAATGAATTTGCCGCCAAACTATCCTGTCGGATAAAGTACATAGCCAAATTATGCAGACTTTGCTTTGAAAGCCGGGTTACAGAATCTACCATTTGCATACGATATATAATGTGTGGCGGGTATTCATCAAATTTAGTAGTCTGCCCCAGCACAAGCGTTAAATGCATCAAAAACAGGCATGTAATGCCGAAAGAAAACTGTATTCTTCTCATATCAGATTTAATTTTATATTCACCACCAATGCCTGGTCCCGCTTTCATCAATGATAAACGGACGTTCTTTTCCGGCCGAATACTCCGGAACCAATATTAACAAAGCATTAGAAGGTACGTCTTTAAATACCATTCTCGTCGACTCCTTGGAAGGTGTCTGTATTCCTACAGATACCCAGTCAGTATCCCAGTAGAACAATTCATATCGCTTGCCCGGTCTAAACTTGAGATAGTCATCCTGCTGATTGATTTCGATGCTCCTTGTACGTTGCAAATCCGGTTTCAGGCAGACCGCCCCTTCTTTCTTGTTGATTACCGGAAAACCTGCCGGAACCATCCAGCCGTTCCGGTAATATGCCGGTAAAAAAACTGCATCTACAGCCATGTCAGTGAATGTCACCGAATCACCATTTGTCTTTCCCCACCATGCCGGTTTCCAATCACCATAATTGAATACATAGGCATAAGTAATCTTCTCTTTTCTCCCTGCAAACAAAGAAGTCGTAAGATCACAAGTTTCCCACCACTCCGAGGTGACATCTACATAGTTGCACATCTGTAAATAACCGGAAGGTATATTTTCTACAGCTTCCTGCATGGCTATAGTTTCAGGATTTTTTGAATAAGTGACACGAAATACCTTAGCCGGTTCGCGCTTCAACTCATGATTTACAATCGGTTGATTGGTCATATCCAGTCGTAACGATTCCATATTTTCATCAAAAACATTATTCACGAAATGAGAACCCATGGAAGTAGCCCAATAAGTAATAATATTGTATGAAGCAGGAATCCCCTGTGAACGGAGACTGAAGACCTGTAACGCCGCAATATCCTCACAAGCTCCTTTTTTACGAAATAAGAGTTGCTGTGCACCAAGACGGGAAAGCGGCTCATTTCTGGTTTCTTTCCCCCAAGTGGAAGTAAACCACGTATTAAAGTCTAGTCCGGCATAAATCAGAACTTTCTGCAAGCTGTCCTTTTGTAACTTGTCTGTCATCCATTGATATCTTTCACGATAAGTCCGCCGCCATTCCTGCACAGGTTCGACCGTAATACGATACGGCAAAATATATTCACAAAAATCATCAAAAGAAATGTCTCGCCATTTAGAACCTTGCCATACTTCAAAAGCCTGACTGATGTTATCTATCAGAAATTGTCCGGTTATTGATTCCACATCATAGATGATCGTATCACGAAATTCCAACCCGCCACGCTCCTTGCGGATAGAGTCAATCGCATCTACAGCCAAAACAAAGTTGGGATAATCAAACTCACTAAAATCCAGTTTATTTCCTTCCTTATCCTGCCAGACATATGTCTCCGAATAATGAATATCCATATTCCTTATTAAAAAATAAGCGGCCTGCAGCATTTGTCTATCTCCTTTCATTTGAAAATAACGTAATGCTTTCTCCAGTTCATGACGATTTTCACCAGCTTTCACTAATATGTTTTCCACGTCAGGCGGATATTGTCTGTCGTCTATAAACGTCCAACTCAGTATCATCAGCGTTGTTACAAACAACATCCCATAACCAAAAATTCTTTTCAATATCATTAACCAATAAATTTTAAAGACGCCACAAACGTAAGCAATAAAAAACGGCCAATAGTCTGCATATCAATCAAAAACAAGAAGTGACCTAAAAGTGAACCCTTTTGGTTTATTTACTCCCCATATCCAACTTAACCAAAACATTCTTCACCCTTCACAACGCCTTTCTACAAGACAATAGCGGGTGAAGGTGCCCCCTTCACCACCAACTTCACACTCCTCAAACCGGTATTACCCGATACACATTTCCAAACTTAGTATGTTTACGTTCTATCCCCACCGCTACCAATACTTGCGCCAAACTGGCCGGATTTGCACCACGCATAGCCGCAGGATTTTTCTTTTTTAGACACTGAAATATATCAGCCGCTGAAAGAAGTTCGCTCTCCTCTCCTCTTTCCGCCGACCGATAACAAGCACGCAGCACATCTTCCACTGGTCCCTGACGGTAAAACGACAGATTACTCTTTTGCAATTCCTGTTCTTCTTCTTTCGTAAACCAATAACGCTGACCGGGCAGGATTGTCGCTTTCAACTGTGCATAAAGTTGTTCATATTCAATCGCTTCACAGTCAATAGGATGTTCCACTTCCACACAGATAAACCTGCGGCTACCAGTCGGGTCAGTGAGCAAATCTTTCCTGTTAGACGTGCCGATAAAAGAAGCTATTCGCGGTAAGACGCGATAATTCTTCTGATAAGCTTTGCACAAACTCAATGAAGCCATCTGCATCAGATTCTTCAACAAAGGCATTTTTGCAGGAGAAAACTTGTCAAATTCATCTAAATTGATAAGTCCCATCTCCGCCAATCTACGTTCCACCTTTCCTTGACTTGTCAAATCCACCTTATCCATATAATAACGTCGAAGTACAGGAGGAAGTAAAGACTTGCAAAAAGTAGATTTGAAATATCCCTGTTCCGTACTGATGAGCAGGGGAGCTACACTATTCGCATGATCTCCCATTACCCCCATCCATTGTGCCGTCATCCCCAACATCCAAATACGGAATCCTTTTTCCCACAACGGGTTTTCCGAAACCCGCCGTGCTAATGCTGACACACGGTCTATCCCATCCCACTTCGGCAATTCATCCAGATACAGCCTGAAAGGATGATATTCTGCTATGCGAGTGGAATAAATGCAACGCGACAAATCACGATCCCAGCATGCAATACCAGCCTCATGCGCTTCCAGGCAAATCGTATTCAACACACGTTGATTGACAGGTTGAAATCCCTCCTTTATCCGTTCCAACAAACGAAATTCTGTTTCTTCCGTCAGCACATTATAACGGAAATCATAACGAGATTTCAAGAAAAGGTCTACACTTTCAGTCAATTGTTTCGTTTTAGAAAACGACTCCCTCTCTTTTATCTCCTTTCTCTCTTTAGGCTCTTCATAACTAACCGAAGACTTTGATAATTCTTCCATTAATCCTTCACACTCCCCGCTTTTATAAAAGCGGTTTACAAAGCTCTGCCATAATGAAAGCAGCACACTTTTCTTGTCCATAAAATTTCATTTTTAGTATTTAATGGATGCGAATATAATATCCGAAATATGGGATTTGCAACTTTTTAATCTCTTCATTTTTATAAAAATGAACTTAGCGTTTTATCTCATTGTTTCTTGTTTATCTCCTAATTAAAGCTTATCTTTGATGCAGATATTTATAGTTTATCACAATAATGATAAGAGCTTATCATAACAATGACATGTATACATCACAGCAATGATAAGCACTTATCACAGCAATGATAAATTATAAATAACAAGAAAAAAATTAAGAAACATCAGTAAGATAATCTACAAACATCTAAAGAAAAAAGAAAGACTACCTTAGATTTGCAGCTGAGGATTACAGATAAAATAGAAAGGATAAATTTGTG
>OGZM01000264.1_pt1 | contig 72043 bp, 65 predicted proteins | sample 1576821 | NCBI WGS metagenome assembly OGZM01 (sample SAMEA3541491, study PRJEB24748) | human gut metagenome | biome: human gut; feature: human-associated habitat; material: faeces | place: China | collected 2012
AAATTTTCTGTATTCTGTTTCGCTGCATAGATTACGCAGATATTTTTAAAATCGAAAATTTTATTTTTGTACTATCTTTTTTCAACAATTCCTTATTTTTATATCTATTTATTTTTATCAGGAAGTGAATATATAAAAGAGGCTATATATGTTGTGATAGGTGCAACAACCACAAGCCCTATACTTCCTATTATAATTTTAATAATTTCAGATGTTACTATCTTCATATTTAAAATCTGAAGAAGAGAGGTATTTCTTTCCAAAAATAAAATCATAAGAGTCAGAAAACCTCCTGAATAAGCAAGAAGGAGAGTTGTTGTCATAGTTCCTATAACAGAACGCCCTACATTAAACCCTGACTTTATAAGATCCTTTCTTGAAATATTCGGATTATGATATTTCAGCTCCTGAATAGTTGCTGTCATATCCATTGCAATATCCATAGCTGCACCGCTTGCTCCTATGATAATTGCTGAATAGAAAATATCCAGAATATTTATACTCATGAAACTTGAAAAAAATACACTCTGAGCCATTGGCTGATTCATTCCGTCAATTCTGAATGCATCCCCAAAAATAAATGTTAAAACAGCTGTTACAAAAAGTCCTGATAAAGTTCCCAAAAATGCACTCCAACCTTTTTTCGTGAAACCTGCCACAAGAAAAATAATAAGGGCAGACAAAAGAATCAGAGCAAAAACTGTAATCAAAAATACATTTTCCCCTTTTTTCAAAGCAGGAATAAGATATTCCCAAATTATAATAACACTTCCCACAAATGAAAGAAGAGATTGTACTCCCACTTTTCTTGCATAAACTATAAGAAGAACTATAAAAATTGAGGCAAGTATTGCCAGTTTTTCAACTCTTAAAAGAGAAAGTACCTTAACATTTATTTCTCCGCTGTCTAAGTCATCAGAAACAGCAATAAGAATTTTGTCATTTGGAACATAAAATTCATCATATTCCATACTTCCGCTTAAAAGATTATTGACTTCCACTTTTGTACCTTTATATTTCCCTGTAAGAATTTCTATTTCAAGATGCTGACATCCTACTTTTGTAACTCCCTGAACAACAGCATCGCTGTTATCAACCTGAAGAACTTTTCCTATATTTTCTTTTTTAAAGAAATACCCTTCTGATTTTCCGCTGAAAATCAGAAGGGCTAGGAATGCTGCAGCTGCTGCAATAATTATTCCTATTTTTTTCACATTATCACCCAAAGTTATTTGATTTCTTCACCCATTGATTTTGCAATTAATTTTGCAACATCAGTGTTGTCTTTAAATCCAATAAAGTTTTGAGCATCTTTACCTACTGCTGCAAGAGGAACTTGAACAGCTGTATGTGCATATGAAGTCCACATCATTCCAGAACGCTCAGAGATAATATGTGTTACTGCTATTGCCACAGGACTGTATCCTCCAAACAAATCACTTGCATTTTTGTTGCTGTCTTGTAAGTCCATAGCTTTAGTTATTGCTGCTTTTTCTGCATCAGTTAAATTTTTAAGCCCCATGTTTTTGTTTATATATTTAAAGAACTCATCTCTGTTTCCTGTGTAAGCTTTTTGAAGAACATCTTCAACAGATACTTTTACATTTTTAAGTTCATCTAATTTTAAGAAGTAGTTAGCACCAAATCCAAGTCCCATTCCTCCAGTTTCGTGGTCTGCTGCAACAACGATTAATGTATCTTGAGGGTGTTTTTGATAGAAATTGTAAGCTGATTTTATAGCATCATCAAAAGCTATTGTATCGTAGATTGTTCCCATAACATCGTTGGCATGTGATGCGTGGTCAATTCTTCCTCCCTCAACCATCATAAAGAATCCGTCTTTATCATTTTGTAATAAAGCAATACCTTTGTCTGTCATCTCTTTTAAACTTGGAGTTGTTTTCTTATTTCTGTCAATTTCATATGGCATATGTGAAGATTCTAAAGCTGCGAAAACTTTTTCTCCTGCTTTTGGCGACCAGTTTCTGAAATCTTTACCTGATTCTTTTCCTGTAAATGTTTTGTATCCTTTATCCTGAAACTCTTTTATTAAATCTCTGTTGTCTTTTCTTTTGCTTGAAAGTCCGCTGTCTTTACCTGCAAAGTGTCTGTATCCTCCACCTGCAAAGTAATCAACATTACTTTCTACATAATCTTCTGCTATTCCGTTTTCATCATCTCTGTCCATATTGTGAGATGCAAATACAGCTGGTGTAGCATGAGTTATTCTTGTTGTTGTAACAAGTCCTGTTGCTTTTCCTTGATCTTGAGCCATTTCAAGAAGAGTTTTAAGGTCTTTTCCTTTTGGAGTTTTTGCAATAACTCCGTTGTTTGTTTTGTGCCCTGTTGCAAGAGCTGTTCCTGCTGCTGCAGAGTCTGTTATTAATGTATCAGCAGAATAAGTTGTTGTGATTGCTGCAAATGGAAGAGAGTTCATTAAAAGTTTTCCGTCTTTTTTCATAACTCCTTTTTTATACTCTTCTGTAATCTGTCTTTGAGCAGCTCCCATACCGTCACCGATAAAGTAGAAAATATATTTTGGGCTGTCTGCAAAAGCTGTTACGCTAAGAGATAAAAGTCCTGCTAAAAATAGTTTTTTAGTATCAAATTTCATTTTAATCCTCCCTGAATTTTAAAAAATTAATTTATCTTTTCAAGGTGATTATAATAAAAGCAGGTTAAATCAGATTATTTTTTCTGTAAAAGAACTGTAAAAAATTATTTTATTATCAGAAGTTCTTTAAATTCTTTAACTTTATTTCTGCTTACAGGAACTTTAAATTTTAAGTCTGCAATTTTTAAAACATATGTACTGTTAAACCAAGGCTCAACCTCAACAATCTTATCAAGATTTACTATATAAGATCTGTGGGTTCTGTAAAATTTTTCTTTAGGAAGAATTTCTTCTAATTTAGAAATTTTAACTTTTGAAGTATAAACAGCATCTTTTGTATATATAAGGCTGTCTTTTTCATCCACTTCAATATAATATATATCATCAAGAGAGATTACAAACATTTTGTTGTCAAGAAGTCCTGTTATTTTATTAATACGGTTTACATCTTTGGAAATTTCTGTTTCTCTTTCTTTAGTAAGATTTTCCAATACCTCTTTTATTCTTTTGTCAGAATACGGCTTCAAAAGATAATCAAAAGCTTTTATCTCGAAAGCCTCAGCAGCATAATCACGATATGCTGTAATAAAAACAATTTTTATATTTTCATTTATTTTAGAAATTATTTTTCCAAGACTCATTCCGTCAAGTTCAGGCATATTTATATCAAGAAACACCACATCAATACTGCTGTCTTTCAAGTACTTAAGAGCATCAACAGGATTTTCAAACTCTTTTTCCAGCTCAATTCCTTCAAAGTTGTTTATAAAATATTTAAGTTCTTCTCTAGCAGGAAATTCATCTTCAACTATTACACATTTTATCATTTGCTCCTCCCTCTGTTTATTCTATATTAAAAGATATTCTTGTTCCTTTTTCCAGTCTTGTTATCTGAAGACCTGTACCATAAAGAAGTTTTATTCTGTTATGTACATTTTTTAATCCAACGCTTTTTTCAATTTCCGGTATATCAAGTTCATCTATAACTTTCTGCTCTATTCCAATACCATCATCTTCAATTATAATCTCACAGCCTCTTTCTCTTTTTCTTACTTTAATATATATATTTCCCTCATTTCTTGATTTTAAAAATCCATGCTTTATGCTGTTTTCCACAAGAGGCTGAATTGTAAGACTTGGGATTTTTATATCTCCTGTTCCCTCTTCTATTTCATAAAAACTGTTTATTTTATTAAATCTTGATTTCTCAATGTTCATATATGCTTTTACCTGTTCAAGCTCTTGAGAAAGAGGAACAAGTTTTGAAAAATTTTCAAGATTAAATCTAAGATATGTAGACAGATCTATTATAACTTCTCTTGCTTTTGCAGGATCTGTTCTTACAAAAAATGCTGTTGTATTCAAAGCGTTAAAAAGAAAATGAGGATTTATCTGTGCCTGAAGAACTTTCAGCTCTGCATCTCTTGCCATTGTTTTCAAATTTTCCATTTTAGTTATTTCAAGCTGTGTTGCAATAAGCTGAGACAAACCAATAACAAGATATTTTTTTCTAGCTGTTATAAAGCCGTTTTTATCAAAATAAATTTTAAGTGTTCCTTTTATCTTTTCTCCCTGAAACAAAGGAGCAATGATACAGGATTTTATTTTTCCTGAAATACATTTAAAATTAACTTCATCTGTACTTTTATTTGCTATAAGAATTTCACCTGTTTTAAGAACTCTTTTTGTTGCATCGCTTTTAATTTCATTATGGTCTATCTTATATATTTCTGATTCACTGTAACTTGCTATAATATTTTTTTCATTTGTAAGAACAACAGCTTTAGCCTCAAGATATTCAAGAATTATTCTGCATACTTCATTTAAAGACTCACCTTTTCTGAAATATGGAAGTGTTTTATTAGCAATTTCAAGAGCTGTTTTTGCCTGCATTCCTGCCATAATCTCTTTTTCTTCAATAATTCCTTCTATAATAAGAATAACAACAGATACTCCAACTGCATTGGCAAGTATCATAGGAAGATAAATATTTCTTACAATCTCCCATGCCAGAACTTTATCTGTATTCATTATAATAATAAGGAGCATACTTAAGTTTTCAACAATAAATCCCCCGATAAACCCATACATATATCTGGTTTTCCCGCTGGATTTTTTATATAAATAAGCTGCAAGATATCCTCCAAGGATAGTTGCAATGGAACAGGGAACTGTGGTAAGCTGTCCTGTATTTATACAAAGTCTGTGAAGCCCTGCTATAATTCCGGAAATAATTCCCACCTGTGGTCCTGCTAGTATTCCTCCAACTATAACTCCTATATTACGGGTGTTTGCAATAGAACCTTTATAATCTACCCCTACATATGTTCCTATAATTGCAAGTCCCGAAAAAAAAGCAGAGAGAATTATAATATCTTTCCTGCTGTATTTCTCTCTGGTAAATATATTTCTGGCACTGTCAAATTTCGTAAAGAAAAATGCAATGACAATTATATATCCCAGATTATTTAAAAGGTGACTCATCAAATTAAACATTTCTACCTCCAAAGTTTTTCATCAATTAATTATATCACAAAATACAAAATACCCAAAGTGCATCTCAAGACAGTATACTGCTTTTTAAGTGTGAAATTTTACCTTTTAAAGAACATTCATTACATTATTCAAACTTAAAAAGTATAATATGAATATGGTTGGTAATGAAAGATAAAAAATTTTATTTTAATGGAGGTTGTTTTTATGATAAGCTTTTTAGTTTCATTAGTTGCTTTGATCGTAGGTTATATGACTTATGGTAAATTTGTAGAAAAAGTTTTTGGAATTGATGAGAACAGAGAAACACCGGCTGTTCGTTTGGCAGATGGAGTTGACTATGTGGAAATCGATTGGAAAAAAGCCTTTCTTATTCAGTTCTTAAATATAGCAGGACTTGGACCAATATTTGGTGCAATTGCCGGAGCTTTATGGGGACCAGCAGCATTTTTATGGATAGTATTTGGATGTATATTTGCCGGAGCTACTCACGACTACCTTTCTGGAATGTTATCAGTAAGACATGACGGAGCTACAATAGCAGAGATAGTTGGAATATACTTAGGTGACAAAGCTAAACAGGTAATGAGAGTTTTCTCAGTTGTGCTTTTAGTTCTTGTTGGAGTTGTATTCGTAACAGGACCAGCTGATATTTTAGCAAACCTTACAGGTAAAAATTCACTTATGTGGGTTGGAGTAATCATAGTATACTATATGGCAGCAACTGTTCTTCCTGTTGATAAATTAATCGGAAAAATTTATCCAATATTTGGAGCATGTTTAATTATCATGGGAGTTGGAATCGGAGTTGGACTTGTTGTATTAGGATATGATATCCCTGAAATAGCTTTTGTTAATATGCACCCAAAAGGAACTTCTTTATTCCCATATCTATTTGTTACAATAGCATGTGGAGCAATATCTGGATTCCATGCTACTCAATCACCTTTAATGGCTAGATGTATGAGAACAGAAAAAGAAGGAAGAAGAGTATTCTATGGTGCTATGATTGCAGAAGGAGTTATCGCTCTTGTATGGGCTGCTGCTGCAATGTCATTCTTCGGCGGAACTGAAGGACTTGCTCAAGCAGGAACACCTGGTGTAATAGTAAGTACAATTTCTAACTCAATCCTTGGTAAAGTTGGAGGAGCTTTAGCTATTCTTGGAGTTGTTGCATGTCCAATAACATCTGGAGATACTGCATTCAGAAGTGCAAGACTTACAATAGCTGATGCTTTAAAATATAAACAAGGACCTATCGTAAACAGATTTATAATCGCAATTCCATTATTCGTAGTTGGTGTTGCATTATGTTTCATAGATTTCACAATCATTTGGAGATACTTTGCTTGGTCTAACCAGACACTTGCAACTATAGCTCTTTGGGCTGCTGCTGCTTACCTTGCAAGAGCAGGTAAAAATCACTGGATCGCATCTATTCCGGGAACATTTATGACAGCAGTTGTAACAACTTACATCTTAGTTGCTCCTGAGGGATTAAGATTATCTGAAAGCATTGGATATCCAGCTGGTATAATAGCTGCTGTTCTTGCTATGGGATTCTTCTTAAAAACTAAATGGGTCGCTAAACCGGTTAATGCTTAATTAAAGTATTAAGTGATACAACCTAAACCAAGTTAAAATAAAAAACATCTCAGATATCATAAAGGATATTTGAGATGTTTTTATTTAAATATTTTTAACTTATTTTTTTTAAAATAAGTTTTATTCCTTCTATTCCTATAACTTCAGCTTCTTCTCCAACCTCAAGAGATTCATCACATTTACCAATCCAGTTTTTTCCGTCAAGGTAAATATCATAATCCTCTCTTTCATTCATTCCTCTTACTTTAACAATACTTCCTGTTATTCTGTCCAAAGTATCTTTTTTTCTTTCTCTCCACGCTTTAGACATATTTTTTGTAAGAAGAAAAATAACTGCTGATAAAACTATAAACAGATAAAACTCATAAATAACATTGTTTATAAAAGGAGAACACAGCATTGTTATAATGGCTGCTATTCCAAACCATAAAGATATAAGCCCTGATATTCCTGCCTCTACTACAAAAAATACTACTGCTGCTGCCAGCCACATTATCATATGTATTCCTCCTTTTGAGAACTTTTATTATTGTTTTTCTTCAGCCTCTTTTTCAGTTTTTTCTGTTTTTTCAGATATATCCATCTCACGGATTTTCTTTTCCATTTTGCTTACTTTTGCTGCCATATCATTAATTCTTACTTCAACAGAGTTCAATATCCAAAACTGGAAATGACTTGATTTTTTTGTTTCATAAAGCATCCAGATTATTTTTACAATTCCAAGAAGTATAGCCAGATACATAGTAAGCTCAAGGGACATCTTTCCAAGAACTCCTCCCATAAATAAAAGAGCTATAATCATCCCTATTAAAATTGCATTTACTTTTTTTACCTGAGTATTATTTTTCCCGCCGATTTTACCAACAATCTGTCTTATTCTGTCTTTTTCTTTTTCAAACTCTTTTAATTCTTCCAATAAGGTTTTTTCGTGTTCTTTCATAAAATACCTTCCCTTTCTGTTTTATTTTACACTCCCCAGTCTCTTGGATATTTAAAATCTGTTCCAATTCCTCTTTCTGAAATATTTGCTATAACTGGAAGTTTTCTCTTATACTGAGCCATTTTGATTTTTCTCATTATTGTTTTTACAATATTTTCATCATATCCAAGTTCTGTTATCTCTTCAAGAGTCATTCTTTCATCAGTCAGATAATAAAGAACCTCATCAGCCATTTGATAAGAGAATCCAAGCTCCTGCTCATCTGTCTGTCCTTCCCATAAGTCTGCACTTGGTTTTTTGTCTATTATCTCTTTCGGTACTCCAAGAAATTCTGAAAGTGCCCATACCTGTGCTTTGTATAAGTCACCTATTGGATTTACTGCTGATGCAGAATCTCCAAACTGTGTGCTGTATCCTAAAAGAATTTCTGTTCTGTTTGATGTTCCAAGAACAAGTGCTCCCTCTTTTGCAGAGTTGTCAAAAAGTACACACATTCTTGTTCTTGCCATAAAGTTTCCTCTTCTAAGACTTGACATCTCATCATTCATAGCAAAATATGCGTCTGCCATTGGTGTGATTTCCACTTTTTTAGTATTAATTCCTGTTGCTTTTACTACAAGTTCTGCATGTTCCAAACTTTCTTTGCTTGAAGTTTTATAAGGCATCATAACTGTGTATACATTTTCAGGCCCAAATGCTTCTGCTGCAAGAAAAGCTACCAAAGCTGAATCAATTCCTCCTGAAAGACCAAGTATTACTTTTTTAAACCCGATTTTGTGAACTTCATCTCTTAAAAAATTTACTAAAATATCTCTTGTTTTTTCTAAATCCAGCATAAGCCCTTCTGCTGCTCTATTTTTCATTTTTTCCTCCCTGCATCAACAGCTCTCTGTCTAAACCAAATTTTCCTAATTTTGCTGCTCTGTAATCCCTTAAAAGAGTAAGAGTAGCCTGATGAACATTAAGGTTTCCTCCTTTTTGTATCATCTGCATTCTTTTAGCTATATTTTCTATTACGTTTCCTGTTACACCTTCAAAATCTTCTTCAAGAAGTTTATATCTGCTTTTCAGTGCATCTTTTAAACCATAAAACATCATTTTGTCAATCAGTTTGCATGCTACATCATCTATGGGCAGAATATCATCTTTAATTGCTCCTGAAATTGCAAGATTGTATCCCACTCTTTCATCTTCAAACTTAGGCCATAAAATTCCCGGTGTATCAAGAAGTTCCAATCCCTCTTTAATTCTTATCCATTGTTTTCCTTTTGTGTATCCCGGCATATTTCCAACTCCGGCACTGTTCTTACCAACTATTCTGTTAATAAGTCTTGATTTTCCAACGTTTGGTATTCCTGCAACCATAAGTCTTGTATTTACTTTTCTAAGACCTTTTTTCATAAGCCTTTCTTTTTTTTCAGCAGATACTTTATCAATTATAGTATAAAGTTTTCTCATATTGAAACCTGTTTCAGCACTAAGTTCCAGCACCTCGTCAGCATCATTATTTTTTATAAAATAATCTCTCCACTGATTTATCTCTTCTTTTTCTACTAAGTCTGCCTTGTTTATTACAATAATTCTTTTTTTATTTTTTGAAAAAGTTGCAATATCCGGATTTCTGCTTGAAATAGGAATTCTTGCATCTACCACTTCCAATACAATATCAATAAGCGGCATATTTTCTTTCATCATATCCTTGGTTTTCTTCATATGACCCGGATACCAGTTAATTTTTGTCATTGACATAAAATGTCCCTCCTATTCCTCGTCTTCGTAATCCTCTTCTTCTTCATAATCATCTTTAGCATATTTATTAACTTTTTCTCTCTTCTCTTCCTGCTCATTTCCTCTTACTATTATTACAAACTCACCTTTAAGAGTCTGTTTTTCAAGTTTTGCAATAAGCTCTTCTGTTGTTCCTCTTATTATCTCTTCATAGATTTTTGTAATCTCTCTTACAAGAACAATATTTTTTACTCCCATAAACTCTTCTATATCTTTAAGAGTTTTCACAACTCTGTGTGGTGATTCAAAAAACATAATTGTTCTTTTTTCTTCAGCAAAAGATTTTAAAAGTGTTTGTCTTCCTTTTTTCTTTGGAAGAAAACCTTCAAATATAAATCTTCTCATAGACACACCTGCAACAGAAGCTGCTGCTGTCATTGCACTTACTCCCGGAATTGGAACTACTTTTATTCCCTCATTAAGTGCTGCATCTACAACTTCATATCCGGGATCAGAAATACATGGTGTTCCTGCATCTGTTACAAGAGCCACATTTTTCCCCTCTTTTAAAAGATTTATAATATTTTCTACCTGATGCTGTTTTGTATGTTCATCATATCTGTAAAGAGTATTTGATATTTCAAGATGATTCAAAAGCTTTTTAGTAACTCTTGTATCTTCAGCAAAAATATAGTCAGCCTCTTTTAATATTCTCACTGCTCTTAAAGTTATATCCTCTAAATTTCCTATTGGTGTTGCCACTATATATAGCATAATCAGCCTTCCTTAAATATAATTAATAATTTAAGAATAAAATTATCGCGATTAAAAATATCTGCGTAATTTATGCAGCGAAACAGAATTGCAAAGTGCTGAACAAATTAAAAATTTAATAAATAAAATTTTTAATTCGTCGGCTCTGCTAGTCGTTGAGAGCCTAATAAGGCTCTCATCCTCCTGCATCGACGAAATAGCCGATATTTTTTCAGAGAGAATTTTATTCTTAACTTTTTTTACTTTTTATTCTTAGCTTCTCTCTCTTTAATCATAGATGCAATAGCTGCCTGTGCAGTCTGAAGCTGTTTGTCCTCTCTCTTAACAAGAGTTTCTGCTTTCTCTTTTCCAACCACATCATCAAGAATTCTCTTCTTGCTTTCTGCCTGTTCCTTCTCATCAATATTTGTTACAAGCCCGTCATAGAACAGATAATCTTCATCTTCTTCAATAACTATATCCGGAGTAATTCCTTTTCCATGAATATTCTCACCTTTTGGAGTGTAATATTTAGCAATAGTAAGTTTTATTCCGTCTCCGTCTGGAAGAGGAAGAAGAACCTGCACACTTCCTTTACCAAAACTTTTTTCTCCAACAAGTTTTCCTCTTTTATAATCTCTTACTGCTCCCGCAACTATCTCAGATGCTGACGCACTTCCTTCATTGATAAGAATTACTAATGGGAAATCTCCATAATATTTACCCTCTCTCATATTGAAAGTTTCTTCACCTTTCTTAGGTCTTTCACTTACAATAACACCTTCAGGAATAAACATAGATCCGATTTTCACAGCCTGATCTATTCTTCCTCCCGGATTGTTTCTAAGATCGAAAATAAGTCCTTTCATTCCCTCTGCCTGTAATTTTTCAAGACTTTTTGCCACTTGAATATCTACATCATCACCAAACTGAGTAAGTTTTATATATCCTATTTTATTTGGCAGCATTTTACTACTTACATTTTCAAGTTTTATTGTTTCTCTCTTAAGAGTTATATCTTTTGTTTTCTTTTCTGATTCTTTGTATATCTGAACTTTTACTGTTGTTCCGCTCTTACCTTTCAACATTTTAGAAGCTTCTTCAAGATCCATATTGTATGTAGGTTTTCCGTCAATGGAAATAAGCTTATCTTTTGGTCTTATTCCGGCTTTGAAAGCAGGAGTTCCTTCAATAAGAAGTTCTACCATTACAGGTTCTCCGGAAGATTTTCTTATTATCATTCCCACACCTGAGTATTCTCCTTTTATTTTTCCTTCCAAGTCTTCCATACCGTCTTTAGAAAAATAGTTTGAATGAGGGTCATCAAGAGTTTCCATCATTCCTTTTACTGCTCCCTGCATAAGAATTGTCTTATCAAGCTTTTTATCTCCCACAAAGTTTTCCTGAATAATATCCATAATATCAGAAATCTCTTTTAATTCTTTAACATTATTCATAAAACCTGTTTTAGGTTCTTTTTCCTTTGCAGAAAGACTCAATGGTGCCAATACTATTACAGCTGCTGCTATAAACTTTTTAAAGTTTTTCATTATAATGCTCCCCCTAAATTCTCGCATGAGTCAACTATGTCTGTTATATTAAAAACGACATCTTTTTTTTCTAAACCAAACAATGAAATATATTCTGAATTTCCTTTTCCCCCTTTTATAGGAGAAAAATCAAGTTTTTCAAGATACAATCCATGTTTTTCCGCTTCTTCCACTGTTTTTCTGACTGCCTCTTCCTGATATTTTTTATTTCTTACTATTCCTCCTTTATCTATTTTAGATTTCTCTACTTCAAACTGAGGTTTTATAAGTGCCATAAGTTTTGTATCAGGTTTGAAAAATTTTATTAAAGATTCAAAAACGTTTGTTATAGATATAAAAGATACGTACATTACACTTAACTCGATCTCAGAATTATCTATTTCTTCTTTTTTCAAATCTCTTATGTGTTTGTTTTCTATTGATGTTACTCTCTCATCATTACGAAGTTTCCAGTCAAGCTGATTTGTTCCCACATCAACTGCATACACATGCTCTGCTCCATTCATAAGAGCACAGTCTGTAAACCCTCCTGTTGATGAACCTACATCAAGTATCTTTTTATTATTAAAGTCCAGTCCGAAAACTTCTATTGCTTTTTCAAGCTTCAGACCTCCTCTGCTTACATACTTAAATGATTTTCCTTTTACTCTTATATTAAGTTCTTTGCTGTCGTCTATTTTTATCTGTGTTCCTGCTTTTTCAACTTTCACATCATTTACAAGAACAATTCCTGCCGTAACAGCCCTTCTTGCTTTGTCAATATCCGGAAAAAATCCGTTATTCACCAGCAAAACATCAATTCTTTCCTTCATTTGTTTCTCCTATATTATCTTCAAAAATCTCTTTATCAACAAGATAATCAAGCAGCTGATTTGTAAGAATAAGTTTTTTAAATCCTTTTTTCTCAACTGCTGCAATAAGCTTTGCTGTTTCTTTTACTCTTTTTGTAAAGAAATTATCTCCGATTGGAACTTTTCTTGATTTTTTATAATAATTCAGAAGATGCTTTGTTGTCTTAAGTCTAAGTTCCATTTTTGCTCTTTTAAGTCTGTCTTTTATAACCCCTGTTGTACACATGAATCTCTTGCTTATTTCTGCAATATTTTCTCCGTTGCATAAGCATTCTAAAATCTCATTTGCACCAATAGGATTTATTCTGTGATACTTTGCTGAATACATATCAGCTCTGTGTACTATATGAGCCTCTCTTGTGTTCGGTACAATTTTTCCCCATCTCCCGTGATGAGATACAACAATATGAGTAATATTTTTTCTTATATTTTCTTTTATTTTTACACCGGCTTTATTCTCTATCTCTTCCAATAAAGAATCTGCCTCTTTTATAATGTAATCAGGTTTTTTTAACATCATTTGTGAGTGGGACATTGTTTCAGAAGTTTTTCTTATGCTTCCCTTGCTCAAATCATGAATGATTACTCCTACAATTATTGCAAAAAAATCTATAAATCTTTTTGCCTCATCAAAGCTGCTGTAATCTCTTCTGATTTCATCTATTGATACTTTAAGTACATCATATGTATGCGCACTTACTTTTACTCCCTGATCATCATGGTTTTCCAGTTCTCCCACCATTTCATTATTCACAAGTATGTTTATAAACTCTAATGCTTTTTCATTAGCTTTCCCCATTAATTTTACCTTCTATTCTTTCCACTAATTTTATTCCTCTTAAACCATACTCCTCAAGCAATATTCCTCTTTTTCCATGAGGAACAGCTCCTGTTTCTATTCCGATTTTTATTATTTTTCTGTTTATTTTTGAATTGTTTATATAGTCTGTTATCTGACTTCCGAAACCGTTTACTATATAATTTTCTTCAAGCACTATAATATTTTCATATTTTTCAAAATTTTTGTCAATAAATTCTGTATCCATAGGTTTTATTGATGCTGCACTTATAATTGTTCCATCCAAACCTTTTTCTTTCAGAATATCTTTTACAGATAAAATCTCTTTCAGCATAGACCCTGCTGCTATATACAGATTTTTCTCTCCTTTTTCTATCTCTCTCCATTTTCCCAATACAAAAGGTGTATCTCCCTCTATATCAAAGCCCTCATCTTTAGAATATCTCACTGCAAGAGGTTCATTGTATTCTGCTGAAAACTCCATAATCTCTTCCATTTCTTTTTTTGTTGTAGGAGCCAGTACTGTAAAATTTGGTATTGAAAGTATAAAAGGCACATCATATATTCCATGATGTGTTTTTCCATCTTCACCGACAATACCTGCTCTGTCTATCATAAATTTTACAGGAAGTTTCTGTAAAGATATATCATGAACCAGCTGCCCCACACCTCTTGAAAGAAATGTTGAATATATTGCAAAATACGGTTTCTTCCCTGATATTGCAAGTCCTCCTGCAAAAGTAACTCCATGTCCCTCTGCTATTCCAACATCAATACTTCTTTCAGGGTATTTTTCAAAAAACTCTTTAAGTCCCGTTCCTTTTACCATTCCTGCTGAAATTGCACAAATATCTTTGTCTTTTTCTGCCATCTCAACAAGTTTGTCTCCAAAAATATCAGAATAAGTTTTCTGTCCCTCTACTTTAAATGGATTGTAAGGACTGACACCATGGAATTTTTCTTTGTCCTCTTCTGCCGGCTGATATCCCTTTCCTTTTTTGGTTCTCACATGAACAAATACAGGTCCCTCTTCATTTTTCACTTTAGAAAATACAGAAAGAAGTTCTTCCATATTATGTCCGTCAACTACACCAAAATATTTGAATCCAAGGTTTTCTGATATGCTCATTGGAAGGAAAAAGTTTTTTATAGAATGTTCTGCTCTTCCAAGAGTATTTTTTACTTTTCTTCCAAATGTTCCTCTGTCTATTATGTTTTTCACATCTTTTTTTACAGCCATGTAAACTTTGCTTGAAATCATTCTGCTGAAACAGTTTGAAAGAGAACCTACGCTTTTTCCTATGGACATATCATTATCATTAAGAACAACAATCATATTTTTCAGATTTCCCATGTTGTTAAGAGCCTCAAGAGAGTGTCCGTTTGCTATTGAGGCATCTCCTATAACCACAATAACCCTTGTATCAGGCTGTGCAAAAGCTATTCCGCATCCTGCTGAAAGAGCACTTCCTGCATGGCCTGTTATAAAATGGTCTGCACTGCTTTCTTTGGGGTCTTGAAAAGGTCCTATCCCATTAAACGTTCTTATTGTTGAAAACTCCTTTTCTCTCCCTGTAAGAATTTTATAAACATAAGACTGATGCCCTACATCAAATAGAATTTTGTCATCAGCATTATTAAAAATCTTTTTCAGTGCAACAGTAAGCTCCACAACTCCAAGATTTGAAGCAAGGTGTCCTCCATTTTTCAGAACAACATCTATTATTTTTTTTCTTATATCACAGCACAGATTATTCAGATTCTCTGTTGTCATATTGTCCAAATCCATATTTTTCACCTTAATATTAAGAAATTAAATAGTCTTTAAATATAAATGCTACTGCTGTTCCCAGTATCATTCCTGCTAAAACTTCCAACTGTGTATGCCCAAGAAGCTCCTTAAGTTTTTCGTCATGAAACATCTCTCCGATTTTTTCAGAAAGTCTGTCCATCATTCTGTTTAAAACTCCTGCTTGTTTTCCTGCTGCTCTTCTTATTCCCATAGCATCATACATAACTATTACTGCAAGAATAACTGAAATTGCAAAGTATGTACTTTTAGTCCCATGTATTAATGCAGTGCTTACAGCAAGACATGACACTGTTGATGAATGAGAACTTGGCATTCCTCCTGTATCAAAAAGCCGTTTTATATCAAATTTTTTCTGAACAAAAATGCTTGTCAAAACTTTATAAAACTGTGCAATAAACCAAGCAATAAAAGTTACATCCAATATTCTGTTTCCAAATATTATTCCAACTTCTGCTTCACCCATAATTTTTTCCTTCTTTATACTTTTATTATTTTATATTTTTCATTTCTAAAGAAATTTTTGGTTTCTCTTTATTTTCTTTAAAAAAAATTATTGTTTTTCCTATGATTCCTACTACTTCGCAACCTGTTTTTTCTTCTATCTCTTTTGCTACTTCCTCTTTTTCTACTTTAGAGTTTTGAAGTATTTTTACTTTTATAAGCTCTCTTGATTCTATTACATCTAAAATGCTTTGAGCCTGATTATCTGTAAATCCATCTTTCCCAAGTCTTACCATTGGCTCTAAATCGTGTGCCGCTTTTCTTAAAAATTCTCTTTGTCTGCTGTTCATTAAATCTATTCTCCTTTTTCTCTTCTAAAATTTTCTTTAAATTATATCTCCATTATAATTGGTAAAATAACAGGGTTTCTCTTTGTTTTGCTGTATACATATTTTGCAACAGCCTCTTTTGTTACAGCTTTTATTGGACCCCATTCTTTTATTACTGAATCTTCCAGTTTTTTCAGTTTCTCGTTTATATGTTCCATTGTTCCGTTAATAAGTTCTTCTGAATCTTTTGAATATGTAAATCCTCTTGTTACAATTTCAGGTCCGGCTACTATTTTACCAGTTTCTTTATTAAGAGTAAATACTACAATTATTACCCCATCTTGTGATAACTGCTGTCTGTCTCTCAATACTGTCTGTCCTATATCTCCCACACCAAGTCCGTCAATAAATGTTGCTCCTGCACTTACTTTTCCTTTTATTTTAACACCGCTCTGTGTCACTTCTATTTTATTTCCATTTAGTCCAAGAAGTGTATTTGCCTTTGGAACACCTGTTGCAATAGCTGTTTCTATATGTGCCTTAAGCATTTTATATTCTCCGTGAACAGGCATAAAATATTTCGGTTTTATAAGATTAAGCATAAGCTCCTGTTCTTTTATGCTTGCGTGTCCCGATACATGAATTCCTGCAACTTTCTTAAAAATAACTTCTGCATCATATTTTAAAAGATTGTTTATATTTTTAGAAACTGCTTTTTCATTTCCCGGAATTGGTGTTGCTGAAATAATTACAGTATCTCCCTCTTTTATTTTTGTATGCTTGTGTATATTTTGAGCTATTCTTGAAAGAGATGCCATAGGCTCTCCCTGTGTTCCTGTGCAAAGAATAACTACTTTATTGTCTTTTTCATTTTCCACATCAGCAAGGGAAATCATAGTATCTTTTTTTATTTTCAGATATCCCATTTTTGCTGCTATATCAAAAACTTTTACTAAACTTCTTCCATCTATTGCAATTTTTCTTCCATATGATTCAGCTATTGTTACTATCTGCTGAAGTCTGTGGATATGAGATGCAAATGCTGCAACAATTATTCTTCCTTTTGCTTTTGCAAATTCTATCTGGAAAGCTGCTCCTACAGATCTTTCAGAAGGTGTGTATCCCTCTACTTCTGAGTTTGTTGAGTCTGCAAGAAGAAGATCTACACCTTTTTCTCCAATCTGCCCAAGTCTTGCAAGGTCAGTTCCAAGCCCGTCAACAGGAGTCAGATCAATTTTAAAGTCCCCTGTAAATAAAACTGTTCCTGCAGGAGTTGTTACAAGTATTGCATATGAATCTGCTATTGAATGCGTCACTCTTATAAATTCAACATTAAAATATTTTCCAACTTTTACTTTTGAACGGTTCTTAACCTCTCTCATTTTTGGAAGGTCTTTCATTTTAAGATTTTCAAATTTTCCTTCTATAAGAGCAAGAGTTAGTTTTCCTGAAAATATTGAAACTTCTTTATCTATTTTCTGGTAAAGATATGGTATTGACCCTATATGGTCTTCGTGCCCGTGTGTTACAAAAAGTCCTTTTATTTTATTTCTATTATTTTCAACATAAGAGAAATCAGGAATTACTAAATCTATTCCTAAAAGTCCCTCTCCCGGAAATCCAACTCCGCAGTCAATTATAATAATCTCATCCCTGTATTGTACAAGAGTCATATTTTTGCCAATTTCATCAAGTCCTCCAAGAGGAATTACATACATTTTTTCCTCTTTTGGTTCTTTAGGCTCTTTAACATTCTCTTTTAATTCTTTTGTATTTTTTATTTCTATATTCTGCGGTTTTTCTTCAGATGTTTTTGTTTTTTTATTTCTTTGCTTTCTTATTAGTTTTTCCATTTTGCTCCCTTTATTCCTCAAATAAGCCAATTACATACTAAAAATTTTAATTGTTTTTAGTATTATATAGGGATAAATACTGGTCTATAAACATTTTTGCTACTCCTCCTGCTACTGATCCACCACTTCCGGCTCCCTGCAGCAGCACTACGAAAACTATTTCAGGATTGTCTGCTGGAAAATATCCGGCAACCCATGCATGGGTTTCTTTAAATTGTGAGTTCTGTGCAGAACCACTCTTAGCAGCAATTTTTAAACCTTCTGTTCTCAGTACTTTCCCTGTTCCATTTTTTTCTTCTACTACACCTATCATTGCATCTTTCAATATTCTGTAATATGAAGCAGGATAATTTACTTCCACAGATTTTACTTTTTCTGTTTCTTGTTTAGTTTCTCCATCGCTTATATAATCTACAAGTCTTGGTCTATACGCATACCCCTTGTTAGCAAGAACTGAATAAGCCTGTGCTACCTGTAAAGGCGTTGCTGACATATAACCCTGACCTATGGCAAAGATAATTGTGTCTCCTGTATACCATCCTTCTTTAAATCTTTTTTTCTTCCACTCTGGCGAAGGAACCAGACCGCTTTTTTCTCCGGGGATATCAATTCCTGTTGGTTTTCCAAATCCAAAATTCTTAACATTTTTAGATATTACAGATGAACCGTATTCATGTGCTGCTCTGTAAAAATATACATTGGCAGATTCTATAATAGCTTTTCTAAGATCTACATAGCCATGCCCTGTTCTTTTCCAAGATCTCCATTTCCATTCACCTATTCTGTATGTTCCGTCATCAAAAAACTTTTCTTTAGGATCAAGTCCTGCCTCTAAAAATGAGAAAGCAACAAAAGTTTTAAATACAGATCCCGGAGGATATTCCCCTGCAATAGATTTATTAGTAAGAGGTTTTCTTTCATCATACAAGATATCATTCCATAAATCTGATGGAATAACTGAACTGAAAGTATTAAGAGGATAAGTAGGATAACTTACCATTGTGATAACCTCTCCGCTTTTAGGGTCAAGAGCAATCATACTTCCAACAAGATTCTTTTCTTTAAACACATTCTCCATGTAACTTTGTAATCTCATATCCAAAGTAAGATGAACATCTTTTCCTTTTACAGAGGGTTTTCTTTTTATTGTTTTTTGAGCTATGGATCTTGCATTTACCTCAAAATACTCATATCCTTTTTCCCCTCTCAGCTCTTTGTCATACTGCTTTTCTATTCCCTCTTTTCCAATAACATCTCTGTCATCATATCCTTCATCTTTCAATTCTTCATATTCTTTATTAGAAATCTTTTTTACATAACCAATAAGATGAGAGGCACTCTCATCATGGATATATTTTCTTTTGAAATATGTTTCCACTTGAAGATAAGGAAATTCATTTTTTCTTTCTAATAATTTGTGAGCTGTCTGTTCATCAAGATCTTCCATAATGGTATTTTCTCTGGTATACATTGAAATTTCACCATATTTGATTCTCTTTTCTATATATTCTTCAGTACGTCCTGTAAGCTCACTTATTGCTTTTAAAATATTTTCATCAAATTTTCTCTCATTAAGATAATTAAGTCTGTACCCTATTTTGTTCGTTGCAACTATCTCTCCGTTTTTATCTATAATATTCCCTCTTAAAGCATTTACTCTTACAAATTTTACACGGTTGTTTTCTGCTTTGTATTTATATTCATCAAATTTATAAATTTGAAGATATCCCATTCTTACAATCAAAAGAAAAAATACCCCGACAATTGCAAGCTTTACTATCCAGCATCTGTCAGAATTTCCCTCTCCAAGTTTCATGCTTTTTATTCTTTTGCTTTTTAAATCCTTCATCTTCATTATTGTACTACACCTGCTTTTGTTTTCTTATATATTCTCATAAAAATATAATTAAAAATATTATAAAAGATGAAAGGAATAAAAATTCCCAGATAATCAAGCCCTTTTTCAAAAGCTGCCCACCATAAAATCTGTTCAGCAACAGAAAATATCACAATATTTATATATGTGTATTTTATATGCTTTAAAATATTATAAAAAATTACATAAAACAGTGCAAACCACGCAAGTATCTCCAGAGCCATATCTGTCTGAAGAGAATATATTAATCCTGTAACACCTACAAGAATTAAAGACTTTTCTGTTTTCAGAGTTGTCAGATACAATAAATACGGCATTATAAATATACCATTCGATATTTGAATGGAAATGCTCCCCACTATAAATATTAAAACTATATAAATTATATCCAGCATCTGTTTCCCTCTGTAATTTTTCTATTCTCTGTTTTTTTATTCTGCCACTATTATTACTTTATTCTGTAAATCTTTTTTTTCTACAAATTTAGTAATTCCAAGTTTCTTTCCAATTTTGTACGCTATATAATAATCTTCTTTATTATAATTGATAAGAGTATCTGTACCCTTTACTGCTTCTTTTTTTTGTGTTATATCATTGTAACCATCTTTTTTTAAAGTTGCAGCATAATTTTCTGCTGTTTCGCTGTCTCCTACAATTTCAACATTAAATATTTTTCTCTCTTCTTTACCAAGAACGAAAACAACATTTGCAAGAGTAGGGATTGTTGCATCTTCTTTTATCTTAAAATATTTTTCATCTATTTTCATAACAAGTTCTTCCACTTTTTCTTTTGGAAGGTCATTTATGATTACATAACTCTGCTCTCCGTTTGTTTCATAGTTTGCAGCATTATATTTTACTCCAAGATCTTTTGTAAGTTTTTCACCTGTTCTTCTTGCATGCCCTGCTCTTCCGTTGGCATTTAATATATCAACTATAATATTTTCATTTGCTATATTTTTTACATTTTTATCTCTGAAAAGGTCATCAAACATGCTTTCCATATTTGAAGTAAGAATATGTCTTCTCTCGTTAATCATAACTTCAGGAATATTTCTTGCATTTTTTACATTGATATCCACTTCACCAAATTTAATAACCTTATATTTTTCTATTTTTTCAGGAAGAACAGCATTAACTCTGTTCATTACTTCCTCATAGTTTTTTACTTTTACCAAATCTCTGAAACTTATATCTTTATCAATATGAATATCGAAAGGAATTTTTATTGCAAGTTTGTCTTCATAAACTACAAATATATTATCCTTTCCCACTATCATATATCTGTCCCAGTCTTTTATGTCTTTGTTTCCTCTTATAAGATTATAAACAAGTGTTCCTATAAGAATTATTAAAACTATTAATCCTCCAACAACATATTTTATTCTTGAGTTTGATGATCTATTTACACTCGATTTCACCTGTCAACAGCTCCTTTTCTATTCCAGTAATTCTAACATTAACTTCATCATTTACACTGAGATTATCAGAAAGCACTTTCACTCTCAGATAATTCTCGCTGTAACCAAAATAACCATTTCCTTTTTTTTCTTCTATCAGTACATTAAGAGTTTTTCCTATATATTTTTCTCTTACTTTTACTGCGCTTTCTTTTTCAGATTTTTCTAAATCACCTGCTCTTCTTTTTTTCTCAGCGGGAGATACTTTTCCGTCAAAAGTTGCTGCCAGAGTGTTCTCTCTTTCTGAATATGGGAATACATGAAGTGTTGAAAATCCAATCTCTTTTATAAGTTTTTTGCTGCTCTCATACATCTCTTCTGTTTCTCCGGGAAATCCTACAATAACATCTGCTGTGTATTCGATATTTTCTACATTATTTCTAAGTGCAGAAAGTCTGTCAACAATAAGCTCTGTTCCATATTTTCTTCTCATTCCCTTAAGGACTTCATCATTACATGATTGTAAAGATATATGAAGATGAGGCATTATCTTTTTGTTGTTTTTCATAATCTCAATAAATCTTTCGTTTATCTTATCAGGATACATAGAACCTATTCTTATTCTTGTAATTCCTTCAACTTTTACAACCGCCTCCAGCAGATCTTCAAAAGTTATTTTCTCTTCAAAATCTTCTCCATAAGCACCAAGATTTATACCTATAAGAATAATCTCTTTGAAACCTTCTTTAGATAATTTTTCTGCCTCTTCTATTATATTTTCAAGTTTTCTTGATCTGCTTTTCCCTCTTCCAAAAGGAATTTTACAATATGAACAGAAATTGTTGCACCCGTCCTGAATTTTTATATATGCTCTGGACATCTCTCTGAAAGTTGAAAATTCAAGTTCTTTATACTCCTCTTCCTTGAAAATATCATTTAACACAATATGAGAGGAAGGCTTCCTCTCTATATTTTCTATTAAATCTATTACTCCTGTTTTATTGCTGTTTCCAACAACATAATCCACTTCTTCTATTTCAAGAAGTTCTTTTGCATTGGTCTGGGCATAGCATCCTGTAACTATTACTTTAGACTGATTATTTGCCTTTTTTGCTCTTCTAAGAATATTTCTTGTTTTTCTGTCTGCAACAGATGTTACTGTACATGAATTTACTACATAAAAATCTGCCCAGTCCTCAAAAGGCACTTCCTCATATCCCAGTTTTATCAATTTATTCTTCAGGCTTTCTGTTTCATATTGATTTACCTTACATCCTAAAGTATAAAATGCCACTTTTTTATTGAAACTCATTTATTAATATTCCTCCTACTACGATAGAAGCTGTTTCTGCTCTCAATATATTTTTTCCCAATGTAACTATTCTTACATTATCCATTGATTTCAGATACTCTATTTCGCTTACATCAAAGCCACCTTCAGCTCCTATTAAGTACAGAATTTTTTTCGGTGTGCTCTCAAGACTTCTTAAAAGGTTCTTAAGGCTGTATTCTTCCTCACATTCGTAAGGAACTATTACCAAATCATACTGCGAATAATCTAAATCTTTTAATTTTTTTATATTGTCAATCTCCAAAAGTCTTACTCTCTGACATTGTTTTATAGCCTCTTTCACAACTACATCCCATTTGTCTTTTTTCTCGTTAAGTTTTACAATCGTTCTCTTTGTTTCAAGAGGAATTATTTTATCAACTCCGATTTCTGTAAGCTTTTGAATAGCAAGTTCCATCTTATCGTTTTTTATTATGCTTAATCCAGCTGTAATTTCTGTGTTTTTAACTGCTGTGTCTTTTCTTGTTTCAAGAATTTCAAGAGTCATCTCTTTTTTTTCTATTGAAAGCACTCTGCATATATATTCATTTTCTCCGTCAACAGCTCTTATTATTTCTCCTTCTTTCACTCTGAAAGCATTTTTCAAATGATTTACATCATTTTTATCATCTATAATAATTCTGTCCAGCTGAATATTTTTACTCTCTATTATAACACTTATCACGTTAAACTCCTATATCATATCTCTGTTTTTTATAAGTTCTGCCAGTGTTGTGCTTTTTAAAATATCTTTCATTGCACTGTCAAGTTTTCTCCAGATGCAGCTGTCATTGCAGCTGCTGTCTGTACAGTCTTTTGTTTCTTTAACATTTTCGTTGCAGTTGATAACTTTTGTGTCATCATCCAAAATTTTATAAAGTCTGTAAAGAGTTATCTCCTCTGGGTCTTTCATTAATTTATATCCTCCGTTGGGACCTCTTTTTCCTTCAATAATCTCTTCATTTTTTAGTTTATATAATATCTGCTCAAGATACTGTACAGAAATATCCTCTTTTTCTGATATCTCTTTTATTCTTACTATTCTTCCCTTAGCACTTTCATCTGCAATATACACAAGTGCTTTTAATCCATATCTTACCTTTGTGCTTATTTTCATAATTTACTCCTTAATTTCAAAATGTTCCTTTGCTTTGTTGGTTACCATTCTCCCTCTTGGAGTTCTTTTTATATACCCTGTTTTAACCAAATAAGGCTCATACACCTCTTCTATTGTTCTTTTATCTTCTCCCAATAACAGCGAAAGAGTTTCTATCCCCACAGGACCTCCTCCGTAATTTTTCATTATTGAGAAAATAATATTTCTGTCTAGCTCATCTAAGCCGTCATCATCTACTCCAAGAAGTTTTAATGCCTCTGCTGCAACTCTTTTGGTAATGATTCCATTTCCCCTTATTTCAGAATAATCTCTTACTCTTTTTAAAAAACGGTTTGCTATTCTGGGAGTTCCTCTGCTCCTTCTTGCAATTTCCACAGCTCCGTCCTTTTCTATTTCCACTCCAAGAACTTTTGCTCCTCTCACAAGAATTTGTATAAGTTCCTCTTCTGAATAATATTCCATTCTGTGACTTACCCCGAATCTGTCTCTAAGAGGAGAACTCAAAAGCCCTGCTCTTGTTGTTGCTCCTATAAGAGTAAATTTAGGCAGTTCTATTCTTATAGATCTTGCTGCCGGACCTTTCCCTATTATTATATCAAGCTCTCCGTCTTCCATTGCAGGATACAATATCTCTTCAACTGATGTGTTCAGTCTGTGAATTTCATCTATGAAAAGAATATCATTTTCTTCAAGTGATGTCAGTATTGCTGCCAGATCCCCTGCTTTATCCAAAACAGGTCCTGATGTAATCTTAAGATTTACATTCATCTCATTGGCAATAACTCCTGCAAGGGTAGTTTTTCCAAGCCCGGGAGGACCATATAAAAGAGTATGGTCAATGCATCCTCCTCTTCTTTTTGCTGCCTCTATAAATATTCCCATCTTTTCTTTAAGATTAGTCTGTCCGATATATTCTGAAAATCTTTTTGGCCTAAGGCTTTTCTGAGATTCTACTTCATTTTCCAGTTCCTTGTCTGTAACTATCCTATCCATTAAAAATCTCTGCTCCTTTAAATAAATGTTACTATGGCAAACTGTGCCAGTCCGATTATTCCTCCAAGTACAGCTCCTATGTACTCAATATGCTTAAGCTCTTTTTTGGCAAGAGCAGTTATAATCTCCTCTATTTTTTCCAATGAAAAAGCTTCAACCTTTTCAACAATTATACTTTTAATATCTGCTTTGCTTTCAAGATAGTCTGCAAAAACATTTATCATCTCTTCTTTGTTGTCTAAAATGCTCTTTTTTATAATTCCTTTTATTTTTTCAAGCATAGAATCACTCAAAAAAAATGCTGCCATTGGAAAGTTTTTTACAATTTCCTCTTTCAGCCTTGTTTCAAGTATTTTATCCACTATCCCGCTGATATTTTCTTCAATGTCATCAGGAGATATTTTTGAAATTATATCTTTTATTGACACCAGTTCATTGTTTACAACTTCTGCTATACTTCTTCCTATCTCATTTTTTCTTTTTGGAAGCAGTCCCTGCACTTTAAAAAATATTAAATTAACCTCTTTATATGGTCTGAAAAGCATTTTTATTGCTATGAAATTTGTTATCCATCCTATTAATGCACCAATTAATACAAGCAAAAAACATTTAAGCATCATTTTCCAATATTCTCCCATTATATTCTTTATCTATTTTATAAATTATTATATCATTTAACACTATTTTTTCAAAGTTTTTTATTGGTTTTCATTGATTATGAATTTTCTTTTTTTGATTCATTTTAAAATTTTATACAAAAGAAAAACAGATACTGAAAACCGGTACCTGTTTTTATCTTAAACATCTATCATCACTACATCTCTTTTTTCTTCCAGCTCTCTTATGCTGTTTTCAGAAAGATAAACTTTGTATGTTACTCTATCGTTATATCCCTTTTCCAGTATCTCATCACCATTCTTATAAATTATCTGTTCTACTTCTGCTGTTTTGTCATAAGAAAAATCTACAAGATACAGGCTCTTTTTCACATAGTCCACAATCCCAGCCTCTTGGATAGCAAGCTTTGCTGTTTTTGCATAAGCTCTCACAAGCCCTCCTGCACCAAGCTTTATTCCTCCAAAATAACGTGTGGCAACCACAGCAAGATTCTCAGCCTCCATATATGTAATTATATCTCCCATAGGTTTTCCTGCTGTTCCTTTAGGCTCTCCATCATCATCAACTTTAAAATACTCCTGCCCGTTATCAGTAACTTTATAAGCAGAACAGTTGTGAGTAGCATCGCTGTGTTTTGCTTTTATCATCTCAATAAATCTCTCTGCCTCTTCTTTTGTAGACACAGGTTTTATATATCCTATAAATTTGGATTTTTTTTCTTCAAATTCAATTACACATTCTTTCCCTACTGTTCTCATCATATTCTCCTAAAAAATAATCAGATTTTTTTCATTTTCTTTATCTCTTTTATATAAAACAATGCAGTTAATATTATATAGATAAAAATTATAAATTTCAACGACAAATTATTGTCATATTTAATTATTAGATATGGTATCCTGCTGAAAAAGTTTAACATAATCTCCATTAAATTATATATTATTTGAAGTATCGGAGCAAAAAACCATGCAAAAACAATTTCAGGAACAAAGAAACTCACAAACCCCAAAGTTACAAAAACCATTCCTATCGGTGTCATAAAGAAATTTGTAAAATATGATAAAAAAGGAATGCTTTTAAAAAAGTACAGATTTACAGGAATAAGAAAAATCTGAATCACTCCTGTAAAAATAAAGAAATTTAAAATATTTACAAATTTTATTTTTCTTTTTAAAGAAACTTTTGGATATATGTATATAATTGTAAATAAACAAAGATATGAAAGAACAAAAGATATCTTCCCTGCTGAATCAGGATACAAAAACAAATTACCTATTACTGCTGCTGCAAATGATTTTCTTATATCTGTTTTTTCATAAAATATTTTTCCTGCAAGAAAAATTCCTCCCATTATATATGCTCTTATTACAGAGGGACTGACACTTATCCCAAGAACATATATTGTAAGAAAAACAAAAGCCAGAGAATATCTTATTTCTCTTTTTATTTTAATAAGATTTACTGTCCACAAAATTATTCCTGTTACTGCTCCAATATGCAGACCTGAAATTGCCAGAAGATGAGCTGATCCTGAATAAATAAATTTATCTCTTATCTCTTTATAAATATATCTTCTTTCTCCTAAAATTACTCCCTGCAAAAGATTTCCGCACTTGTTCGAAAGATATTTTCTTAAAGTTTTTAGTCTGTTATTAAAAAATATTTCAAATCTGTTTAAAGGTATTTCCTCTTTTTTTATTGTATGGAAATAATAAAAGCCGTTTTTCCCAAACTTTTCCATAGTACCGTATAATATATATTTCCCATCAGGAACTTCTTCTGTGATTATGCTCATTGTTCCCAAAGGAAATTTATCATCTATTTTTTCTATTCTTCCCTGACTGTTTACAATTTTTGTTTCTATTTTTATAAATTCATCTGGATAAATCTCATTAAAATTTACAGTAAAAAATATTCTTATTAACAATAATAAAGGAATGAGATAGTATAAAATCTCTTTTCTTTCAAACCAGAAATACAAAAATCCAAGAAAGAATAATGTTATCAAAACTGCACTAAAAAAAGGGACAATATATATTACTGCCCCTATAAATAAGACTTCTGCTGCTAAAAAAATTATGTTTCCCATGTATGTCTTTCCTTTTCCATTTAATATTTATTTTTTATTTTTCCTCATATTTATAATAGAAAAATGCTGCTATTACAAATGATACTGCAGAAAACAGAGCCGTTGTATAAATTCCATATTTTGTAACTGCTCCTGTTGTTCCTCCAAGTACAAGAATAAAAGGAAGAAGAAGAATTGACACCATAAATGCCATTTTCAAGAAAAATCCCTGAATACCAAAACATATTCCCTCTATTTTGTTTCCTGTTCTTTCTGTAATTCTGCTGCTTATTTCGCTGAGCATTGCAGGAGGGAATATAAAAGCTCCTCCGGCAACAGGAATACCAATAAGTCCAAACAACACAAAACCAAATGATTCCGGTATTGCTTTTCCAAGCATAAACAGCATTACAGTAAATATTGTTAAAAGAGCAAGGCACCCAAGCATAACTTTTCTGTATCCTATTTTTTTAGAAAGTTTATTTGTAGGATAGAAAAACAAAGCTGACATTCCAAATAAAATTGCTGATGCAACAGTTATCTGGCTTTTTCCATATCCCATAATATCTTCTACATAATAGTTCATTGTTGCTCTTAATGTATTAAACCCTATAAAGAAAAATAAAAGCCCGAAAAGATAAAAAATAAAGTTTTTATCTGATGTAATCAGCTTAACAGTTTCTTTAAAAGATATTTTTGAAACTTCCCCTTTTGAATAATTTTTCTCTGATACACCAAAAACTGTTATAAACGCTCCAAGAGCTGCTGCTGTACCTAAAATTATCACCATTCCTCTTATACCATACACAGGGTCATCTCCGCCGATTGCTTTAATAAGAACTCCCGGAATTATCATGGCTATTGCTGTGTATAAAAGTCTGAATACTGACTGCCAAGTTGACAGATCCAGTCTTTCTTCCATTGTATTTCCTATCTCAGGAATCAGTGCATTATACGGTGCTCCAACTATTGTATAAAATGTAAAGAAAAGAGAACCTACCACAGCAAGATAAATAAATGTTATTGTACTGTTTCCTGTTGGGGGATAGAAAAAGGCTATTGTTGTAAGCCCAAGAGGAATACTTCCTGCTGCTATAAATGGAATACGTCTTCCCCATCTGGTATTTACTTTGTCTGAAATATATCCAACTGCCGGGTCTGTTATCATATCTACAATTCTTGATATTGCAAGCGCCACTGAAATAAGTATCGGTGCCATAATAGGCTTCATTCCCGAACTTGCCGGCGGCAGATAAAAATATAATATCCATTGTGCAAAAATCTGGTCAGCTATTGCATAGCTTACTCCCATACCGTAAAATATCTGTGTTTTCTTTGATAAACTCATTTTTGTTCCTCCTGATACATCATAGGTGTATTCATATTTTTATAGGGATTAATAATATTATATATTTTTCCTGCTCTTTCATTAAGCTCCAAAAGTTTCCTTTCTTTCTCTGAAAGAATCTTCTGTATATTTTTAAATCCTGTGATAATTTTTATATCACTTTCTTTTTCAAGATTTTTTAAATACTCTCTTCCCTTTTGTGAAAATCCCATTATTCTCACATAAGGAACTCTTTTTTTCACATCTTCCGTTATCTCTTTTGTTATGCCCAAAAGCACATGAATAAGAACTCTCTGAACTCTTCCTATTGTAAATCTTTTTGTAATTATCCTGTTTAAAAAATCATTATAGTTTTCACACACAAGAGCTGCCTCATAAAGCCTGTTATCAAAACCTGTTTCCATGTCCTGAATATCTTTCATTGTTTCTCTGCCTGCCAGAACTGCATATCTTATTAAATTATAGAATTTTGAAATATCTGCTGTCCTTCCCTCTTCCACAGCTTTAAAAAGAATTTCTCCGGATTTCTCAGGAACAAATTTTTTTATCTCTTCAAAACTTATATTATTCTCAAACATCTTTCTTATACCGCTGGCACTGGCAATATCTCCTTCACTTTTATGGGAGTGATATTCTGCTCCCTCTCTTTTCAGTGCTGCAGGTTCTATTGTGCTTTTCCAGAAATCTAAGGCTCTTATATATTCTATTCCCAAAATATCGTTTGATTTAACTGTATATTCTTCTCCCAGAAATTTTATTGTTTCTTTGTTGTAAGCAGTTGGGTATGAATCACCGTTTTTTAGATTTTTTTGAAGTCCTTCCAAAAATTCTTCATTTTTTTCAAGAGAAATTATTTTTTTCAGTTTTTCTATATCACTGCTTTCTGAACCAAAAACAATTTTATCCGCTCCCAGACGCTCTAAAATCCCCACAGCTCCCATTGCAAAAATCTCTGCACTTTGACACGAATAAAACACAGGAAGTTCTGCTATGATATCCACACCTTCCATAAGAGCTGTTTCTCCACGTTCCCATCTGTTTAAAAAAGCTGGTTCTCCTCTCTGGACAAAATCTCCGCTCATAACAGCAATCACAACTTCTCCCTGTTCTTTTGCTTTTTTCAAATGATATTTATGTCCATTGTGAAATGGGTTATATTCTACCACTATTCCCGTACTTTTCATGCTCTGCTCCTTAACTTTCTTCTCTTACATAGTATAATACCATAAATTTTTAAACAATTCTTTGTATTTTTTTAAAATTTATACTATAATTGAGTATGTTAATTTTTAAATCAATTTGAGGATGGTGAAATATGCTTATAACTTTGGATATAGGAAACACTCACGTCGTAACAGGTATTTTTGACAGCGAAGGAAATATACTGCTTACATTCAGAATTGCCACAAATAATAAAATGACAGAGGATGAATATTTTTCATATTTTAGAAATATAACAAAATTTAATGAGATAGAGATTAAAAATGTTAGCGGAATTATAATTTCATCTGTTGTTCCAAACCTTATTACAATTTTCCAATTTTTTGGAAGAAAGTATTTTAACATTGAGCCTGTATTGGTTGACCGTACTATGAAACTTCCGTTTACATTTGCACCTAATTTAAACCCTACCGGTTTTGGTGCTGATAGAATTATTGATATAGTACAGGCTATCAAACAGTTTCCTGATAAAGAATCTCTTATTATTTTCGACTTGGGAACTGCAACTACATATGACGTTTTAAAGAAAAATGTTTATGTTGGAGGAGGAATTCTTCCTGGAATTGAAATGGGAATAAATGCTCTTTGCAGCAACACTGCAAAACTTCCAAAAGTTAAATTCTCATCTCCTGACTGTGTCCTTGGAACTGATACTATTACTCAGATTCAGGCTGGAATATTCTATGGATATGCAGGACAGATAAAACATATAATTAAAAAAGTTAAAGAGGAAATCGGAGACAATGCTTACGTTATAGCAACAGGAGGGCTTGGAAAAATCCTTTCTGCTGAAATAGAAGAGATTGATGAATATTGTCACGATTTAAGTATAAAAGGACTTTATACTATTTATCAGGAAAATAAATAATCCTAACATTTACAAAAGAATTTCTTTCAAAAAAATATCAGTAGATTTATATTGCTCACAGAATGAAAACTTGAAACTCACTTCGTTCAAGCAGTCAAGTTTTCTGCATTCTGTTTCGCTGCATAAATTACACTGATATTTTTAATTTCAAGAATTCTTTTGTAAATTAATTAAAAAGGAATAACTATAGAAAGCAAAAAACAGGCACTAAGCCTGTTTTTCACTTTTTATTGGTTTATATGGTTTCTAGGGTATGGGGTAGACTAGGCTATTAACACACTAGAATGTATAAGTCCATCCTGCATAAAATTCACCATAATAGTTATCAGCTTTATCTTTAGCTGCTCCATCTTTTCCTTCATATTCATTGAAGTCATATCTATAATACCCATCAATTGTGAAATTATCTGTTACAGCATAAGCTGCTTTAAGAATTGCTTTGTGTCCTGTTTTTTCTTGATATCCTGCTTCTCCATCTACAAATGCTTTTCCATCATATTCTTGATCTTGAGCAAACTGCCATCTATATTCAGCACTTAATGATAATTTTTCTCCAGTATATAATGGGAACATTAATCTTAACTGATGATCTAAAAGATGTTCTCTTTCTCCTTCTTTAGTATTTCCAATTGTAAGAGTATTTAATTCATAGTAATATCCTAAAGTAACTGGACCAACTGTTATAGCTATTGGCATACCTTCAGAATACCAAGCATCATTATCATCTACATCTGCATCTGAACTATTATTTGCTTGATAAGCTATGTCTGCCCATCCAGAGAACATTCCATAAGAATATTTACCTCTTAAGTATAGTCTGTCATAATCTGATTGATTTCTCCATTTCATTCCTAATGAGAAGTTATCGAAATGTCTCCATCCACCGATTTCTATTCTGTGATCTCTTGAATTAATTCCATCATCTGTATCCATGTACCAAGTTTTGTGTGCTAATAATTGGAATGTCCAGTCTTCACCATATGCAAAATCTACTGTATTTCCGAAATAAACTTCTTCACCAATATCTTCTCCACCAGAAGTATTATCTACTTCTACATATTGTCCTATAGATGTAACTGTTAATGTAGGTGCTGCTGGTTTAACTTCTTCAACAACTGCAACTTCTTCTACTGCTGGCACAACTTCTTTTGCATAAGCAACTGAAGATACTAATGATAATGCTCCTAATAATAACATAATCTTTTTCATAATAAATTCCTCCCACGAATTTTTTATTACAAGGGTTATTTGACCTTTCCCATGATAATGTTATTCTAAACCTCTGAGTCACTCAGATGTCAAGGGATTTATTTGAACTTTTAATATTTTTATTCTTGGCTTATTTTCATTTAAATAGACATTTTCTACTGACATATTCCCTATAGTCTTATAATTATTGTCACATATTTTTTCATAAAAATTTTTAATAGCTATTTCTTCTGAAGTATCTCCACTTGTATAAAAAACAGCATAATGTCCTTCTTCGTATTCTTTTACACTAAATATTTCCTCATCTTTTCGAAAAATTTTATAATTTGTGGCATCTATGGATATATTTTCAGAATTAAGATTTACAAGCCCGTCAAGATATTCTACATATTTTTCGTGGTTCTTTAATCTTTCTAGGTTTTTCTCTATCTCTCTTATTTCAGCCTTACATTCCTCTTGTCGTTCTTTTATAAGAGTTGTTATTTCATTATATTTTTTTGCTAATATAAGTTCCTTTATTTCTTTGGTTTTTTCAATTGAAAATCCCATTTTTCTAAGTTCTAAAATTGCTTTAAAATTCTGAGCCTGATTTTCATGAAAATATCTGTAATTATTTTCCAGTCTTGTTGACTTGATTAAACCCTCTCTGTCGTAATGGAGAATAGTATTCTTATTCACTCCCAATATATCTGCAACCTCTCCAACTGTTAAATATTTCGGCGTTTTATTGCTCATAATCCCTTACAGAAAAAACTCTGTTTCCTCCTTTGTAATTAAAAAATTATTATTACCAAATGAGAAAGGACTCTGTTCGCAGGTGAGAAGTCTGCCGGAGTCCTTGAGAAAATATTATATTAAAAGGTTAGCACATTTAATATGTCTTTATTTTAAAGCCCTGAGTCGCTCAGAGGTCAATAGTTTTTTTAATTTTTTATTTTCTCTCTTCCTCTTTTTTTTCGTAATCTTCTTTTTTAAAGTCAATCTCTTTCAAAAACCATTTCTTAGCTTTAAGTATTACCACAAGCAGTACAAAATAATGAATATATTTTAAGTTTTCAAATGTTTTTCCGAATACTTTTTCACAGACAAAAATAAGTGCCAGCCATATTAAAAATATTGCAACCAAAATACCTACAAATTTAAACCACGCTTTCCAAAAATCATTTTTTTCTTTGTTATTTTCCATTTTTCCCCGCTTTTCTTTCTATTTTCTAAATAAATATTATTGCAAAATAAGTTACTACTATTGAACCCATAACTGTAAGAATCATATTTTCAAACAGATATGTAAGAAGTACTGCTGTCACAGCTCCTGCTATGGATGCTGTGCTGTTTCCTTCTATCGCTCTGAAAGCATCAGGTATAATAAGTGCACCAAGAGCTGAGTAAGGAATACATTTTAAAAACAGCATCATTCTTTTTGATAAATTCATCTTTGAAAAAAGATGGAAAGGAAGAACTCTTGGTATATATGTTACTAATGCCATTCCTGCTATTACTAAAAGTACATTATTGTTCATCTTTATCTTCCTCCTTTTCTGATTTTTCTAAAAGAAAACTTCCTGCAAAAGATGCTCCCACTATTGCAATTATTATGCTCCATCCTTTAGGAATTATGCTTATCTCTTTTGCCAGACTGTTAATTATTCCTGCAAGAATTACTATAGCTGTTATGTACTTTGATTTTTTCATTTCAGGAACTGCCATTGCAATAAAAAGTGCATAAAGAGCTATTCCCATACTTATACTTATATTTTTAGGAAGAAACTCTCCAAAAATATATCCAAGAACACTGAATCCATACCACGCCAGATGTGTTATAAATTCCAGTGTCAGCATAAATTCTGCCTTAAGTTTTTCTTTCTGCATAGAGGCAACAGAAAATGTTTCATCTGTCAGACCAAAAGCAAGAACAGGAATAAACTTAAAACATCCCTCATCTATTTTTTTGCTTATTACAGAACTCATAAGAAAATGTCTTAAATTTACCAGAAAAGTTGTAAGAACTATGCTTACTCCTCCCACACCAAGCATTAAAAGATTAACTCCCATAAATTGACTTGCTCCTGCATAAACAAAAAATGAAAATGCAAAAGTTTCAAAAAGAGAAAATCCTCCTGACTTACATATTAATCCAAAAGTGACTGCCACAGGTGCATAGCCTATAACCACAGGGAATCCCATTTTCAGTCCTTTTTTTACTTCAATCATGTTCATTTAAATTCACCTCACCCTACAAAATATTATATCTATTCTACTATAAAATCTTCTAAAATACAATAAAAGAGAGATGGCTGAACCATCTCTCTTTCTAGGGACTACATATTTTAAACTTTAGGGTAGGGTTATATTTATGATTACTTATTCATCATGGTTTAATTATAGAGGATGAATGTGTCATAATTATGTCAAAAATAAAAATTATAAATTTTTTTACAAAAAAATAAAAACAGCTGAAAAGTTTTAATTTTCCAGCTGTTTAATATTTTATTTATATTGTGATAGTTTTCCGGCAAGTTCGCTTTTTTGTTTTAATCCAATAAGCTGATCTACCTTATTCCCGTTTTTGAAAATCATCATTGTTGGAATACTTCTTATTCCAAATTTCATTGCCAGTTCGTTATTTTCATCTACATTTACTTTACAGATTTTTACATCTGTCATTTCTGCAGATATTTCTTCAAGTATAGGAAGCTGCATTTTGCAAGGACCACACCATTCAGCCCAAAAGTCCACCAAAACAACCCCTGAGTAGTTTAATATCTCATTTTCAAAAGAGCTTGTACTTACTTTAATTATATTACTCATTAAATTTCCTCCTTAAAAATATCCCTCTTTATAATCTACCACAGAGGACATTCTTTGTCAAACATCCTGAATTTTTTTAAGGTTTTTTTCAAGGTTCTAAAATTTTTTCATACAACGTGTACTGTTATGGTATTCTTTATAATTATCTGCCTGAATTTCTTATTTCAAGAACTTTTCTATATCTTGATCCACTGTTCCTATTCCTTGAATACCAAAGTTTTCAACAAGAACTTTTGCCACATTTGGAGAAAGAAAAGCAGGAAGTGTTGGTCCAAGATGAATATTTTTTACTCCAAGATACAGTAAAGCAAGAAGAACAATTACAGCTTTCTGCTCATACCATGCAATATTAAAAGCTATTGGAAGTTTGTTTATATCATCAAGCCCGAATACCTCTTTTAATTTCAGAGCTATTACTGCAAGAGAGTAAGAATCATTACATTGTCCTGCATCAAGAACTCTTGGAATTCCATTTATATCTCCAAGATTTAATTTGTTGTATCTGTATTTTGCACATCCTGCTGTAAGAATTACAGTATCTTTAGGAAGTTTTTCTGCAAATTCTGTATAGTAACTTCTTGATGACATTCTTCCGTCACATCCGCCCATTACAAAGAATTTTTTTATAGCTCCTGATTTTACAGCCTCTACTACTTTGTCTGCAAGAGCTATTACCTGATTATGTGCAAACCCGCCGATAATTTCTCCTTTTTCTATCTCTGTTGGAGCTTTACAAGTTTTTGCCATTTCAATTACTTGTGAAAAATCTTTTGTTCCGTCTTCATTTATTTTTATTCTGTGCCATCCGGGATATCCTGCTGCATTTGTTGTAAACACTTTTCCTTCATATGATGCACCTGCTTTTGGAGGAACAATACAATTTGTAGTAAACACAATAGGTCCGTTAAATGTTTCAAATTCCTCTTTTTGTTTCCACCAGGCATTTCCATAGTTTCCTACAAAATGTTTGTATTTTTTAAATGCCGGATAATAGTGAGCCGGAAGCATTTCAGAGTGAGTATAAACATCTACTCCTGTTCCCTCTGTCTGCTCAAGCAACATCTCTATATCTCTTAAATCGTGCCCGGAAATTAATATTCCCGGATTTGTTCCAACGCCGATATTAACTTTTGTAATTTCAGGATTTCCATATTTAGATGTGTTTGCCTCATCTAAAAGAGCCATTGCGTTTACTCCGTATTCTCCTGTTTCAAGAGTAAGTTTTACTAAATCTTCAACTGTAAGAGTGTCGTCCATTGTTGCAAGAAGAGCTTTTTCTATAAATGCAAATAACTCTTCTTTTGTTTTTCCAAGATTCATTGCATGCTCTGTGTATGCACACATTCCTTTTATACCATAAGTTATAAGTTCTCTTAATGATTTTATATCTTCATCTTTTGTTCTTAAAACTCCAACTGTTTTTGCCAGCTCCTGCGCCTGTTCGTCACTTTCGTAGTGCCATGTTGTCATTAAAGTGTTTTCGAATTTTTTATCAAGTTCTGCTCCCATAGAAATTAATTTTGCTTTTACAGATTCTCTTATTTCTATCCCTTTTTTAATCTCTTTTTTAATAGCATCATCATCAAAGTTTGCATTTGTAATTGTGATGAACATTGAATTGATTAAATATCTGTTTTCCTCTGCTGTAAGTCTGCTGCTGTCAATTTTTCTAAGCTGACTTGTATAATTAGCCGCACCTTTTGTTGTGAATATCAATAAATCCTGTAAATCTGATGTGTTTCCAAGTTTTCCGCACACACCTCTCATTGTACAACCTTTGTTTCCTGCTGTTTCTTGACATTGATAACAAAACATATATACCCTCCTTTAAAAAAATTATCTATAACAGTAACTGTTATATTTTATTAATATGAGAATAAAATTATCGAGATTAAAAATATCTGCGTAGTTTATGCAGTGAGTTCATCGTAAAAAACGATATGTTTGAGCTGAAAGCGAGTTTATCGTTTTTAGATGAATGAGCAATATAAACAGCTGATATTTTTACGAAGAGAATTTTATTCTCATATTTAAGTTAATTTTGTTTTGTGATATTATAATATCATCAAAAAATAAAAAATTCGGTAACACTTGTTACCGAATTAGACTCTTTATTCTTTTAATAGTTTGAATTTATCTCCAAATTTTTACTGGTTTTTCTTATCTTTTTCTCTTTCTGCCTGTGCTTTGCTAAGATAGAAAGGTTCAAGAGTATATAAATTATCCTCTGCCTCTATTCCTATCTCTCCTATTACAGCAGCTCTTGGAAGACTTAATGACTTCATTGCAAATTTAGCATTTTCTCCCATGACTTCTTTTATAAGTTCAGAATATTTTATTGCTCCGTCTCCCATGAAAAGAATTTTTCTGTCTTTTTTGTCTTCAAGATATTCTCTTATCTCTCCGACTCCATACTCATCTTTTCTTACGATTTTTCCATTTTCATATTTGTAACAGCAGTAATATCCTCTCTCTTTTCTTGCATCTATTATAGGTATTATTTCACAATCTGTTTCTGCTGCTCCGTGGGCTATTGCATCAAGCTCATTTATCCCTGCTATTGTTTTTCCTGTTGAATATGCAAGTCCTTTTGCAGCAGCAACACCTATTCTTATCCCTGTAAAAGATCCGGGACCAATGCTCACTGCAAATTTATCTACATCCTGTATAGTTTTTTCTGTCAGTTTCAAAAGATTATCTATTGCAACCATAATATTTTCAGAATGTGTTTTTTTAATATTTATGCTTATCTCTCCAACAAGCCCTGATTCACTTGAATATAAAGCAACAGTTCCTGCATTTGTAGATGTATCAATTGCTAAAATCAACATACTCTAACATCTCCTTTTCTTTCTCTTGGTTTCCAACATATTCAAGTGATACTTTTCTTGTTTCATCACCGTCATATTCTAAGTTTATCTGTATATATTCTTTAGGAAGTTCTGACTGAATAATATCTGCCCATTCTATAAGCATTACTCCGTCTCCTCCAAGATAATCTTCATATCCCACTTCATAAATCTCTTCAGGTTCTCCCAGTCTGTACACATCAAAATGGTAAAGAGGAAGTCTTCCTGAAAAATATTCAAGAACATAGTTGAAAGTAGGACTCTTAAGATTTTCTGTTACTCCAAGAGTTTGTGCAAATTTCTTTGTAAAAGTAGTTTTCCCTGTTCCAAGGTCACCTATAAGGGCTACTATATCCCCTGCTTTTACATATTCTGCAAGTTTTTCTGCAAGTCTGTCTATCTCTTTAAAGTTCATTGTTTTTTTCATATTTTCACCATTATCCTTGGATTTTTTTTACAATATTAGTAGTAGATTTTCCTTCAATAAATGTAAGGATTCTTACCTCTCCTCCATAACTTTCCACAACCTTAGTTTCAGGAAGATCATCTTTTGTATAATCTCCTCCCTTCACATGAATAGAAGGTTTTAAATCCCCTATTAAACTTTCAGGTGTATCCTCTTCAAATATTACTGCATAATCAACAGCTTTTAATCCGCAAAGCATCTCTGCTCTGTCATATTGATTGTTGATTGGTCTTGACTCACCTTTTAATCTTTTTACAGAGGCATCAGAGTTTACTCCTACTATAAGAACGTCTCCCTGTCTTTTTGCCTCGTTTAAATATCTTAAATGTCCCACATGAAGTATATCAAAACAACCATTTGTAAAAACAACTGCCTTATTCTGCTTTTTTAATTCTTCAACTAATTTTTTTCCAAATTCTCTGTCTACAAGCACGAAAATCCTCCTGAATATCTTTTATTTTATTCTACAATTTTACACCATTTTTTATATTATATCAATAGTTCTATACTCCATATTCCTTTTATTTACTTTTTTATTTTTTTACAATAATATTGTTTTTCTTTTCATCTGTTATATTCAAAATTAAAAATTATTGCTTTTTTATAATTTTTTCTTTATTTTTTGTAAAAATTAAGGTACTATAATAGAAACAATATCTTTATTATCGATAATTGTTATTTTACTTATTTATTTCAAGGGAGGTTACAGAATGGAAAAATTACTGGAACTTGGTTTTAAAAAAATTGGTGCATGGAAAAAATCTGAAAAAAATCTATCTTTCGAACTGTCTGAGTTTAAAGATTCTACAGACATAATTTTTGCTTTTGTTCAGGATTCCACTGTTGTATATATGGCTGCAGCTGACGGAAATTTTGAAACTTTTTTAACTTCTTATATAAATCCTTCCAATATCGACCTTGATAAAATAGGAGTTAAAAATTCTCTGCTGAAAAGTTTAGATGATAAAGAGATTTCTATTTATGCTTTAAAAAATAAAAAATGGTTTGGACTTGCAGCAAAGTTTTCTTCTCTTGAAATCGCAAATATTATAAAAGAAATAAATCCATCTTGGAATTCAGACGATTTAAAAAACCGTATGAAAAATATTGTTGGAAAAGACAGAAATGCTGTTTTGAAATCTGAAAAAGAGAAAGAAAAGGAAAAAGAGCTTGAACAAAAAGCTGCTGAAGAGGCTGCTGCTCAAGGAGTTGAGCCTCCTGTTAAAAAAGAAAAAACTAAAAAAGTTTATGAATCATATATTTTCATTCTTGGAAAAAGCTACTACGACAGAGGTTTCTTTAATCTGAAAACTTCTTATTCACACCTTGTTGGCGACGATAAAACTGATATTCAGATTGTTGTAGGAGAAAAACAGAGTATCCCCGGAAAAATAAGCAGAACTGCTAATGTTTCAAATACTGCAAGAATTATAGGGAACAAAGCTCTTAAAATGTGGTTCCAGGAAAATGCAAAAATTAATGGTGAATTAAGAATAACATTTATTTCTAAGAAAAAAATAAAATTAGAAGTTTTAGAGTAAAAATAAATAAAAAATTCTCTCTATTAAAAATATCTGCGTAATTTATGCAGTGAGTTCATCGTAAAAAACGATATGTCTGAGCTGAAAGCGAGTTTATCGTTTTTAGATGAATGAACAATATAAATAGCTGATATTTTTTCCAAGAGAGAATTTTTTTATTATTTTATAATTTATTTAGTTCCGAATATTCTGTCTCCGCAGTCTCCAAGTCCCGGAACAATATACCCCTGCTCATTTAAGCACTCATCTATTTTTGCAGTATAGATAGGTACATCTGGATGAGCCTCCTGAACTTTAGCCACACCTTCCGGAGCTGATATTAAACACATAAATGTTATATCTTTTACTCCTCTTTCTTTTAAGTAATCAATAGCATATATTGCTGATCCACCAGTTGCCAGCATTGGATCTACTAATATAACCTTTCTGTCTTTAATATCTACAGGAAGTTTACAATAATAGTAAACAGGCTGTAAAGTTTCTTCATTTCTGTACACTCCTATATGCCCTATTTTTGCTGTTGGAATTAATGAAAGTATTCCATCAACCATTCCAAGCCCTGCTCTTAAAATAGGAACTATTGCAACAGCTTTATCTTTTAAGATTCCTGCTCTTGTTTTCATTATTGGAGTTTCCACTTCAATCTCTTCAAGTTCTAAATCTTTTGTTGTTTCATAAATCATAAGCTTTGCTATCTCATTCAGATTTTCTCTGAAAGTTTTAGTATCAGTGTTCTTATCTCTTAAGTAAGTCAGTTTATGCTCAATTAAAGGATGTTTAATTTCTACAACTGCCATAATTTTACCTCCTAAATTGTTTTATTATAAAAAAACAGGACGTTTGTCCTGTTTCTTATTTGATATTGTATTTTTTGTTGAATTTGTCAACTCTACCAGCTGTATCTAAGAATTTAGCTTTTCCTGTGTAGAATGGATGACATTTTGAACAAACAGCAACTTTAAGGTCACCTTTTGCATATGTAGATCTTGTTTCGAATTTTTCTCCACAAGTACATTCAACTGTTACAACTTTGTAATCAGGATGTATTCCTTTTCTCATTCTGTTTCACCGTCCTTCGATAATTAACTTATAAATTCACAAAGCATTTTATCATGTTTTTAATGTTTTTGCAACCATTTTTATTTACTTTTATAAAATTTCTCCTTCTTAATACAGAGAACTCTGTCTGGAGCGGCTTTTCAAGATTTTTAAAATTATTTTTTAACAACTTCAAATTTCACTTTTATAGTTTCACCGTTTTCCGCTGCTGCTGTTATTTCATATTTTCCCTCTTTAAGATTAAAGCTTTTCTCTTTTTCTTTTCCTCTGCCGATATATTCCTTGTTAACATACCAGTAAAGTTCCTGATTTTTAAGGTTAGCCGTTTTTACTATAACACTTTTTTCTCCATCAAAATCTTTAGGAATAATTATTTTTAAATTATCAGAAGGATATATAAATTTTATTGTTTTTTTATTTACTCTGCTGTTAAATATATTTGAAATATCCAGATTTTCCCTTACAAAATAGTTTATAACCTCAATAGGATATGTAAGGATAATTTTTTCTTTTCTCTCTGCAAAGTCAGGACTTCTCGAATCAATCTCTTCCCCTCTGCTGTTTACAAAAATCTTTTTATAATAAGGAGATGTTCTCAAAGGTTTTGCACTTTCAGGATATAATATCTCTTTTGATAAAACATCATATTTCAGCCTGTATCCTGTCTCTGAATCAACTTTTATTTTTATCAGATCATCAGGCTCTGCAAATTCTTTTTCTCCCTTTGGAAGAATCTTAAAAATATTAAAAAGCAGATTTCCGGCACTGAACACTCCTGTAAGATTAGGGTTTCCCTCTCCTGTAAAATTTCCTGTCCACACAATTACAGTCCATTTTGGAGTTATTCCTGCTGCCCAGCCGTCACGGCGTCCATGGCTCGTTCCTGTTTTCCATGAAATTGGATTTTTCTCCCTGTAAAATCTTTCTATTCCCGGTCTTTCCAATTCTTTTATAGTTGATGCTGTAAGATATGCTGCACCTTTGGAAATAAGCTGCTCTCCTTTTTCATCAGGCTGGTTTTTTATATATTTCAAATTTTTAAAATTTCCATAATTTGCAAGCCCTGCATAAAGTTTTCCAATATTCTCCATACTCAATTCTTTTGTTCCCAGAATCAAAGAAAGCCCATATCTTGAATAATCCGTATCTGCAAATCCCAGTACCTCTTTTAAAAAGAAAAAGAATCTGTCCTCTCCATACTCTTTCAAAAGCTGTACAAAAGGAATATTCAACGATTTTATAAGAGCATCTTTCATTTCCACCATACCATAATATTTTTTATTGGCATTCTGGGGACTGAAATTTGAAAAATACAAAGGAACATCGGGAACTTTCGACTGAGGTGCAATTATTCCTTCATCTATTGATTTTGCATACAAAAAGGGTTTCAGTATAGAACCGGGAGATCTTAAAGCTGTAACTGCATCTACCTGTCCGTTTCTGCTGAAATCATAAAAATTCTGTGAACCTGCATATACTTTTACTTCATATGTCTTATTATCAATAATAAGTGCTGCTGCATTATTTATTCCCTGTGTCTTTAAAAATTCAGAATAATCTTTTACAATTTTCTCTGTCTTTTCCTGCAGCTCACTGTTGATTGTACTTGTTATTATTTTATCACTGTTTTCATTTATAAGGCGTCTTACAAGGTGAGGAGCAAGAGATTTGAAAGCATATCTTTTTTCAGGTATAGGCTCTTTAAGAGAAAGCCTGTACTGCCTTTCATCAATTATATTTTTGTCATACATCTTTTTTAAAAGGCTGTTTCTCTTGTTTATAAGTTTCTCCCTGTTTTTTTCCACACTCATAAGCCCGGGAGAATTTGGAAGAACAGCAAGAAGTGCTGACTCTGCCCAAGTAAGTTCCTTTGGATTTTTTTGAAAATACATATATGAGGCTGTTTTATATCCTACAATATTTCCTCCATATGGAACATTGTTAAGATACATGAGAAATATTTCATCTTTTGAATAATATCTTTCAAGTTTTAAAGCATGTACCATCTCTTTATATTTATTAAAATAGCTTCTTTCTTTAGGTTCAAGTGCTTTGGCTGTCTGCATTGTAATTGTGCTTGCACCTGTTCTTCTTCCCTCAAAAATATTATCTTTCAATGCTCTGACAACAGCAGAAAAATCTATTCCGTGATGTTTATAAAAATCTTTATCTTCAAATGTCATTACTGCTGTTTTAAGTTTTTCCGGAATTATATCTGTGCTTTTCAAATGCCACTGCTCATTTTTGTTAAGATATACTCCGATTATATTTCCTTTATCATCAAGGACAGATACACTGTATCTGTCCTCGAAAATTTTCTCTGTATTTTTTACATTAAATCCTGCATAAATTCCACTTGTGATAATAACAATAACAGCTGTTAAAAACAAAACTGCTCTGTATATTATTTTCATTATTTAACCTCTGCTCTGAATCCTTTTAGATAAGCCTGATAACTGTTGTTATACATTGCTTCTGCTGTTGTTCCGGGGAAGTCAAAACTTCCTTTTGTTACAGCATTAACTTTTACAAAGAATGTATTTCCTGTGCTGTTATAATTGCTGAAATCAAAGAACCACATCACTCTGTCATCTCTTATATCTTCATATTCAACATAAGTGTTTCCCATTCTTTCCTGTATCCACTGAGGATATTCTCCGTTTACTGCTCTTATATTTTCAATTTCCCAGCCGCTTGGAAGAACCTGAGTAAGAGCCACATCATTTACAAACATATATCTCTCTGTATTGTCTGCCGGAAGAACTTTTATTTCAAGCCAGAAACTGTCACCGGATGAAAGAACTTTCGGATCAATAACGTTTCCATTATTGTCATAATATTTTCTTTCAATCTTAATGTTCTGTGCAATATCTTCTCCATTATAATTTACAGGAACTCCTTCCCAGTAATAATTTACAAACATACTGCTCTTTGATGATACTTTTATATTCTTAACATCAGCAGGAATATTATATTCAAATACTCCTTTTTCTGTTTTAAACTCTATCTGCTTATTATCAAGAATAAGAACACCTGAAATATCGTTTTCACTTTCTTTATTTGTCATTTTTGCAAGTGTCATAAGAGAATATCCCACACTTTGAGTAGAAAGCCATTCATCAGACTGAAGTCTTCCAAGGATTTCTCTGTATAATCCTCCCTGAACTTTGCCGTAAATTGTATAGTAAGCATTAAGTATTACAGCTTTATCACGAAGTTCTGAACCATAACTGTATCTGTAATATTCATCTTCCTGTTTGTCAGGTGTTACAGAAAGTTTTTCTGCTGTTTCAACTGCCAGTTTGTCCTCACCGATAAGTTTGTATGCTGCTGCCAGATACCATTTTCCTGTTGTGCTCAAATCATTAAAATAGTTTTCGTACACAAGGTTCATCTCGCTTACTTCCGGTGAGTCTCCAAGAGCAAGAAGATATAGAGAATAAGCCTTTGCCTCAAGAGATATCTCACTGCTTCTGCTTATTTTCTTTTCATAAGAAAGCCATCTGTTATACATATCATCAGGAACATAATATCCTCTGTTTTTCGCCTCAATCAAGAAATGTCCCACATAATTTGTTGACCATAAATCTGTATTTCCTCCGGGCCAGTATGAGAACGAACCATCATAAAGCTGATATTTTCCAAGTTTTGTTATTCCTGCATTAATATTTCCTGTAATTTTATCTCTGTCAAATTTATTACTGTCTGTAAGCACATCAATATATAACTGCGGGAACACTGCTGATGTTGTCTGCTCAACGCAGCCGTAAGGATATCTTATCAGCCAGTTCAGTCTTTGGTCTATTGCAAAAATAGGAGAGTTTGAAATTGTTATCATGCTGTTTACACTGCCTTTTATATAGTCTTCAGGCTGAGTAAATTTCAGTTCTTTTCCTCCCTCTGCTGTTTTTACACTGTTAATATAAATATACGGATTGTTTGAATTAATATTTATATCTGTTTCTTCTTCATAGTTATACACATCTGATGAAACAGAAATTTTTACTTTTCCATTTCCAATTTCACTGCCGACTTTTTCTTTAAAGTAAACTGTTTTGTTTCCTTTGCTGTTTAAAGTTACTGTCTGTGTATCAGTGTGACCCATAAAATTAATATTTACTTTTATCTCTCCAATATTATCTTCAAGAGCAAATATTGAAACAGGAACTGTAAATTCGTCTCCTGTTTTTAAACTGCGAGGAAGAGAAGTTTCCATTACAACAGGAGCTTTAACAACTATTTCACTTTCTCCGCTGCCATATTTTTTATCGTCAGCACCAACAACCATAACTTTTACTGCACCCATATAATTAGGCATTGTAAACTCAACAGTACCTTCGCCATTGTCGTCTGTTGTAAGAACACCTTCAAACATTGCCACAGGCTTAAATCTCTGCACATCTTCTATTCCCATATCTTTTGCTCTCTGAGCAGATTTCACCATTGCCATTTCGTTGACAAATCCATCTCCTCCTGTTTTTAAAATCTGATGAACTTCTCCCATAGTTTTTCCTATGATTTCAGAATAGTTGTCATAAGAAAGAACCTGCATTGCCTGTTTCTGATAAAAATAATTCCATGGATCAGGAGTTTTAAATCCTGTTATATCCAAAATTCCCTCATCAACAACAGCTACAGTATAATTCATTTTTGTTTTTTCTGCATTTCTTACTTTTACTGTAAATTTTTCATTTGGTTTTATCTCTTTTGGAGTTTCCACTTGTATGTTAAGTTTTGTGCTGTTATCCTCAACCACAACAGGAACTGCTCCGTAAAGTCTTAATGGTCTGTCATTATCTGCACTGTTATAATCTTGGAAAAGCCCGATTTTTACATAAGCATTAGGGAACATCTCTTTTGTTACTTTCATTTCATATACATTTTTAATGTTCTCTGCATCTATCCATTTTCTGTCTATAACCATTCCTGATTTTTCAACTGTAATAAGTGCTTTTGCTCCTTTTGTTCCTTCAAATATAACCTTTGCTGTATCTCCTATGTTATATTTTTTCTTCTCTGTTTCTATTTTCAATTTATCAACTTTTCTGTTAAGACTTGAATCCTGCCATGTGCTTGCATAAAGATTGATACCTGTGCTTTGTCCTGTTCCTTTGTCCTCCACTTCCACAAATATCTCTCCGCTGCCCTCAACAGCATAATCTATAATATATGGTTTGTCAGAAGATACAAACTCTTTTTCATAAACAAGAGTTGTGTTTCTGTCTGTTTTTATAGATCTCATAAATGAATTGTAGCTGTTATAATCCCACCACCAAGAATATTCATTCTTATATACTCTGTACACAAGATTTCTTCCTGATACAAGGTTTTCTCCATTTTCTGATACAGCTATAACTTCAAGATTAAGTTTATCTCCGCTTTTTATATATGTATCTTCAGGAATTTTTATTCCCACATAACTGTCAAATTTGTTAAGAGCCACAGTATCTTTGTTTGTTACAGGTCTGCCGCTTGTTTCTATAACCCTTGTTGTAACCATTCCTGTTAGATTTATATTCTTAGGCGCTATCTGAGAAATATCAAATTTTACTGCTGCTTTTCCATTTTCATCAAGTTTTCCCTCTTTATAATCATTGTAATAGAAAGTATAGCTTGTAGGGTTTTTGAAAATATAGTTTCTGTATTTCTCAAAATTAATACTGTCTTCCCTCACTTCAAGCTCACTTGTGTAAGCAAGATTTCCTGCCGGTGCACCAAACAGATAATCAGATTTTATCTCTGTACTCAATTCTCTGCTCTCATTCAAATCTACTTTTTCAGGGAGTGTTGTTTCCACATTTATTTTATATGGAACAACTGTTTCCACAGAGATATCTTTTACAAACTTTTCGCTTCCTATCTCTGTTTCCACTCTCCATATTCCTGTTTCAGAATCAAGATTAGTTTTGAAAGAGTATGTATAGAATCCATCTCTGCTTTCATTTATAACATGATTTTCAATAAATTTCTTTCCTGTTGGTGAATATACATTTATTTTTATAGGGTGATTTTCAGGAAGTTTTTCCTTATCGTTTCTCACAATAAACGAGATATAAATATTGTCTCCCGGTCTGTAAATTCCTCTGTCAGTATATATAAAACTCTTAACTCCCTTAGAAGCATATATTCCGTCAACTGCAAAACCATCATAAGAAAGCTGAGAATCACCAAATTTTAAAATTGATTTTTCCTCTCCTGACTCAGCCAGAACATACATCATATTATCCAGTTTATCAAAAACAAATTCCCCTTTGTCGTTTGTTTTTCCCTTCTGTAAAACTTGGTTATTATAAGTTATCAATGTTACATCTGCATTTTTTAAAGGTTTGTTTTTTATTATATCCATTACCGTTACTGTAACTTTGTCTCTTTCTTTTTCAGCAATTATACCCATATCAGAAAGAAGAACAGCTTTTCCTATTCTTCCATTGTTTCTTATAAGATTATATTTCTGCCATGAATCTGTATTTTCCGGGAAAGTATAGTCTATTCCCTTTTCATCAAAAGTAAGTTCAACAATAAATAACCCTTTATAATCAACAAAATCTCCAAGCTCAACCTCTGTCTGTTTCCATATATTTTTCTCTGCATTAAGATCGTAAGTTTTTTCAAAAACTACATCTCCCACTTCATTAAAACGTCCCTCTACACCATAATCAAATATATTTCCGTTTCCTTTAAAAATAAACTCCTGTAAAAAGTGAGTTGTATTGTTTTCATAGACTTTCTTTATTTTCAGATTTACTTTTTTTACATTTACAGATTTAAAAGCTATTTTTTTATTTCCTGCAGGAAGAATAATTCCATCATTTGAAAAAACAAGTTTAGGCTCTATCTCTTTAAATACAGCTGTTTTTACTATATTTTCTTCAATCTGTTTTCCATTTTTTCCCTTAAGTCCTTTTAAAATTTCAACACTGTAATTGCTGCCTATTTTAAAATCCCCATTTATTATTATCTTGTTTTTATCTCTTAAAACAGTATATTTTACATCACCGCTGACTTTTACATATGCATCAATATTTTCATTTTGAGCTAAGTCATCTGTAAATTCTATCTCTATTCTAGGCATCCCGTCAGAATTTGTTGAAATATTTTTTATTTCAAAATTCTTTATCTCCTCTTTTATTTCTTCTGCTTTTTCTGTCTTGGAAATCTCCGCATTGGTTTTTACATTTTCTGTTTCACTCACATTTTCCCTGCCGCATCCAAGCATTAACAGCATAAGAAAACAACACAACATCTTCTTCATTGAAAACCTCCTTATTTTAGCTGCTTCTCTATATGATAAAAAACTTCCTCTCTGTTTATTTCATTGTGCAGTTCGTGCCTTGCCCCTTTATAAAGACGGCACATCATATTTTTAAAGCCCATGTTCCTGTAAAACTTTTCAAGCTGAACAACACCCTTTCCATAAAGCCCCACAGGATCCATATCTCCTGATATTATTAATATAGTAATATCTTTTCTTATCTTTTCAAAGTCCTCTTTTTTATAAAGCTTATTTAAAAATATAAAAAAGCCCTTATAAAAACTGCTGCTGTAAGTAAAGCCGCACAAAGAATCACTGCTGTATTTCTTTACTTCTTCAATGTCACGGGAAAGCCATGAATTTTCATTAACATAATATTCTGATTTTATTCTGCTGTTTGAATTTAAAAATATAAGTTTTCTTATTATCACTGCTCTTTTGTTATGATAAATTTTATCTAATATGCTGCTTGCAAATTGTCCAAGCTTCCATAAAATTTTCTGTTCATAACAAGAACCGCATATTATATACCCTGATATAATATCACTGCATTTTTTCATATGCTCCTGAGCGATAAAAGAGCCCATACTGTGCCCGAAAATAAAATAAGGTATATTCTTATACTTTTCTTTCATTTTGTGTGTAAAGGCTGTCTGGTCCTCTATCATCTTGTGAAAATCATTTTCAAATATTCCTTCTTTTCCCTCTTCACATCTTTTTCCATGATGAATATGCTCCAGCATAACTACTTTGTATCCTCTTTCCTCAAAATACTTAAAAAAATGAGAATATCTTCCTTCATGTTCACTCATGCCGTGAATTATCTGTATAATTCCTTTTATATTTTTTTTCATAAGCAGACCTCTTAAATAGTTAATATATTTTATTAGACTCTCCAAAATGCTGTTTTTACTTTTTTGAAACAAAAATACTGTCTTTTATATAAAATCTCCATGGTTTCAAAGCATCTTCCTCTGCATAATCAATTCCTATCCTTGTTGTCTCAACCACATCTTTTACAATGTAGCCGTCATCCTCAAGCCATATTACATCGCTTGTCACAAGATCTGTTCCATTGTCCTCTCTTGTTATGCCCAATGCCTTTGTAAGCTTTCCGGGACCATTGGAAATATCTTTTTCCTTTTTTACTTTTCTCTCTGCCTGCATTATTTCCCTGTTTTCAAGAGGTTCTACTCCTCTTATTAAAACAGCCTCAGGTTTTCCCTCATCTGACACTGTCACATTAAAACATTCATACATTCCATAAATGAGAAAAACATAAGAGTAACCACCCTCTTTATACATAACCTCTGTTCTCTTTGTTCTTCTGTTTCCATAAGAGTGGCTTGCTTTGTCCACAGCTCCCATATATGCCTCAACTTCTGTTATCCTTCCGCTGAAAATTTTTCCGTCTGCTCTCTTTTTTACAATTATCTTTCCAAGAAGTTCTTTACCTGCTGTTACAGCATCTTTCATATAAAATTCTCTATTTAATCTCATTTTTTACGCTCCTAGAAAAATGATTTTTTAGGTCTTTTTCCGTTTATAAAAACATCTTTCAAATAATTTCTAAGGTCTGCTCTCAATCTTTCAAGATTTTCCTTATAATCTTTTGAATTGTTTCTCGGATAAAGGTCTGTTACATATCTTCCGCAGTTCTCTGCTCCCCAGAACTCTGCCAGATCATCATCAAGAACTTTAAAAGCTTTCATATAAGAATTCCATCTCTTGTTGTCTATTCCTATTCCGCCGTCTATAAATCCTCTTCCTCCTCCAAGGAAACCGCAGTTCATTATAGTAAATATTCCTTTTCCTTTAAGCAGCCCGTTAAGAGCCCCATTTTCTCCATCTTCATAAGCAAATTTTTTGGCAAACACTCTCTCCTGATATCCTTTTACCATAACATTTGCTGTATCATGCCAGTTAGGATAAACAAAAATAATATAATCAGCTTGACGTACAAGTTCCTGCTCATATGCCACGTCCTCCTTAGGAGTTCCTATCCCGTCTTTCTGATAATAAAATTCATCCATTGAAAGAACCGGATTCCAGTTCATTTCATAAAGGTCACGAAGAGTAACCTCCATACCGTTATCCTCAAAAAATTTCATTGCTGTATACGCCATATCAAAAGTGATACTGTTCTTTCTCATATCACCAATAATAAAAAGTGCTTTTTTAGCATCAGAATCTGTAAATCCCTTAGGAGTATATTTTTTTACATAGCTTTCAGGAACTATTGAGGCAGATGTAACTGCATCTATCTCATTCATGTTTATTTCTTTTGTTTCTGCAAAACTGAAAATGTTCATTAATATAAAAAACACTGCTAATATTTTTTTCATCTTACTTCCCCTTTGTTTTGTTAAATTTTATATATTAATTATATCTGATAAATCTCTCCTTTACAAACTCAAAAAATGAGAAAAGCAAACTGCTGACAGTTTGCTTAAGGGGAGAAATTTTATTACAATTTAGTTATTAATTTTTCTTATTTTTATTTACATACTTAAGACGACGATTTATATTAAAAAGTTTAAAAAATTTTTCTTTAATACAAAATTTCTTTTTAGTTTAGATTAATTCTATTTTTTTGCAAAATAAAAATTGGACACGAAAATATCCAATCTTTACTATGCTTTTTTGAGAAAATCATGAGAATTTGAGAAATTTTAATAATTCAAGGAAGAGAATTTCCATTATTATGAATTATTTTTTATACACTGTTATGACGTGAAGATTTGTTTAAAAGTTTAAATTGAATTTAGTTTTATTATTTTTTACAAAAAAAGACGGTATTTTTCAAAATTAACCTATAAAACTTTTGCTGTTTTAATGCTTTTCTCTTTTATATTTTCTTATATTTTCTAATGAAATATTATTTCTTAAACCAAAATTTTTTCTTCTATGTGGATATTTTTGTAAAAAGACTTGAATACAATTTAATGTTCTGGATTTATAAAAAGGATTAATCGAATATATTAAATGTTGTATTATTAATAAAATCAAAGGTAATTTATTATAATCTATTCCTATCTCATTCCATTCATCTAAAATCTTTGTTTTTTGCCCTAACTTTAAGTCATATATTTTCATATTATGAGCACATAAATTTCTAATTAATTTTATTTTATAAATCCAGTTTTCAAAAAAATCAGCCGAAGGAATTGAATACGTTCTTGCTATTTCTGTTTTTAAAGCAGGAGCCATTAATTTGAACAAATTTATAGTTTCTCCTAAAGTTAATGTTTCAACTATCATCCAAATTGGAATATTTTGTTCTTCCAAATGTTCTGATTTAAATTTTTTAATGATTTCATTACTTCTTTCAGATAAATTTTTTCTAATTTGTTCCTTGAATTTCTTTTCTTGATCTTTTATATAATGCTTACAATATTCTTCTTTATCCACCCAGTTATTAAAATATAAATATCCATAAGGACCATATTTTCCTAATACCTTTGCTATTTGCGTTTTTAAAGATATTTCAATTTTTTCTATATTGTGAATTAAATTTACTCTTAAAGCTCTGTCTAAATAAAAAACATCTATAAGTTCTTCAAAACTTATATCCTTATAAACTCCTTCTTTCATAAAAGATAATGAATATTCTTTTAATTTATAATAATTAATATGCTTTAACTTGTTTTTGGCAAACTCTATATCATTAACTGCCATTCCTCTGCTTTTAAAAATCTCAATCTGTTCTTCTAGTGTCTTACTGACAAGCATAACTCCTCCTGTAAATTAAAATAAAATATTTAAAAATATTATACTTTAAATTTAAAAATTTTTGAAGGAAAATAAAAAACGCCTATCTTGAGGGACGTACCCTGCCATTTAAGGCTGATAAGCGTTATAGATGTCTTTCTCTTATTGTATTAAAATAATATCATTTTAATCTTATTTTGTCAATATTTTTTGAAAATTCCTGTCCTATATAAAAAAGACGGCATTTTTCAATACCGTCTTTAATCTATAAGAAATTTCCAAAGTTAGCAGTTTTTTATTTTTCCTATATAATATTTAATTATCCTAGATTAAACTAGAATGTGTATTTCCATCCAACTATAATATCTTGGTAGTTGTCAGCAGTTCTATCTTTTGCAGATTGTTTTGCTTCTGTATCGCCATTTTCATATTTCCAATCTCTGAACTCATATCCATAGTTAGCATATACTGATAAGTTTTCTGTCCATTGGTAAGAACCTCCTAAATAGATTCTGTTTCTTCCAAAGTTATCATAGTGTCTGTATCCAGGCTCTGCACCTTTATATTCATTATCAGCAGCTAAAGTAAATCTACCTTCAGTAGTTACTGTTAATTTTTCTCCTTTATAAAGAGTTGCATATGCTCTGATTTGGTGCTCTAAATAATAATCTTTTTCACCATCTTTTACATCTCCCATTTGTTGAACATAGTTGATAAAATATCCAACTTTTAATGGTCCGTATTGTAACCCGATTGGGAATACCTCAAACTGTAATGTATCTTGTTTAGCACTTCCGTTTTCTGCTTGATACCAGATATCCCCTGCAGACCATAACATTCCGTGTTTATAGTCCCATCTAGCATACCATCTGTCATATTCTTTAGTTCCTCTGAATCTAGCTCCTAATTTTAATTCATCAGTAACTTTGTTCCATACATCTATTTGTAGTCTATGGTTTTTGCTGCTGATGTCGCTGTTATCTCCTAAGTTTATTCCCCATTGTTTACCAGCTTGTAAACCAAATGTCCAATCTTCATATTTTAATCCAACCATGTTGAATAAGTTAACTTCATCAAAATCTTCATTTCCTGCTTGGTTTTCTATTTCGATTTCTTGTCCAACATGTGTAACTTCTAATTTTGGCTGTTCAGCATAAGCTGCAGCAACGATTCCTAATGATGCTAATAAAAGTGCTACTTTTCTCATAATAAAATCCTCCTCAATATATTTTCTCATTTCTCAATTTTTACGTATATGTTCACGAGCACATACGTTCTCGCTTTTAATAATACACTATTTTCTAAATTTTGTAAATAGTTTTTTTGATATTTTTGTTTTTATTTTACTTTTTTTTTACTAAAATAATACATATTATTTAAATTGTATTTATTTAATGGCATTTAAAAGATGTTTTATTCCTGAAGTAAAAAATATTTTAATTCTATTATTTGAAATTTTTAGCTGATTTTTAACATCTATTTTATAATTTTTTTATTCTATCAAATTATCAAAAGTGTTATGTTTTTAATATAAATATCCGGTTTTTCATTTACTGTTCTGTCATATATAAAAATCTACATAAAAAAAGAGAGGTTTTAAAAACCTCTCTTAAAAAATTTTATTATTTTTAATTTACTAGATTAAACTAGAATGTGTAAGTCCATCCAATGTAGAACTCTCCATAGTATTTATTAGAGTCTTTATCTGTTTGATCTCCAACACCTTTTCCGTTTTTATCTCCTTCTAGTTCCCATTTGAACATATCATATTCATAGTATCCATCTATTGTTAAGTTTTCAGTAACTTTATATGATGCGTTTAACCATAAGATATGAGAGTCTGCATCATGTTTATAAGAATAAGTATTGTTATCAGCTAATTCTAAATTATTAGCAAATTCCCATCCATATTGTACTCCAACATTTAATTTTTCTCCAGAGTAAATAGGCATAGATAATCTTAATTGATGTCTGAACCAGTAGTCAACTCCATGATTATCTCCTACTGCAACAATATTTTCAGATTTTACATAGTATCCAGCAGTTACAGGACCAACTGTTACTGCAACTGGAGTACCTTCAAAGTACCATCCATCATTAGCTGCTGTAGAAGCTGCTGTAGATTCAGTATTATTTGATTGGTAAGCTACATCCATGTTTCCAGAGAACATTCCGTAAGCATATTTACCTCTTAAATAGAATCTGTCTTTATCTTTTTCTTGTCTCCATCTAGCTCCTAAAGAGTAGTTATCGAATTTTCTCCAAGCATCCATATCAATTCTGAATCCTCCTGTAGAGTTGATATGATCATCTGTATCTACTTTCCAAGTTTTTCTTGCCATTAATCCGAATGTCCAGTCGTCTCCGTATGCTAATCCAACAGAGTTAGAGAAGTGCATTCCTTCAGCTATGTCTGCTTTGTTTCCAGAAGTGTTGTCAAACTCTAATCCTTGTCCAAAAGATGTTACTCTTAAAGTAGGTGCTTCAACAGCTTTAACTTCTTCAACAACTACAACTTCTTCTACTGCAGGTACAACTTCTTTTGCATAAGCAACTGAAGATACTAATGATAATGCTCCTAATAAAAGTGCTAACTTTTTCATAATAAAATCTCCTCCTTGAATAAATTTCTCGTTTTTCTCGCTAATGTGCTTTCTCAAGGCACAATCATATTATCTTTATAACCTATTTTTTGATATTTGTAAATACTTTTTGAAAATTTATTTTTTTTGACCTGTTTTTATATTTATTCCTTACACTATTTCCATTTTAGTACTGTCAATTTTTGGGACTTACACCACACTTGTTCTTTTTTCAAATTTAAAAATTCTCTTATTTTTTCATTTATCCCTTTATTTTTAACTACTTCTTTTTTCAAAAATTTATAATATTTTTATTATTAATATCTATATTCCTAATTTCTCTATTAATTCTTCATAACTTCTATCCCATTTAGACCACTCTTCATCTTTTGTACCATTTGTATAAGTAGTTACTAAATATTTATTTTTAGCTGTTGAACGGACTGCTATTCCTTCTTGTTTATATTCTTCTCCATTAAACTTGTAATTTCTAACTGCTCTTATTTCTCCTGAAGAATAATAACTACTTTCTATTTTCATTTTTCCATCTTCTCTATAAATCTCTTTTTTTATTAATGTTTTACCACTGCACCAAGAAAATTCACCTGTCTTTAAACCATTTTTATAAATAACTTCTCCATATCTTGATTCTTTCCATTTACCTTCTCTTTTTCCATTTATGTATTCTCCTTCTAAAACAATTTTTCCTGTTTCACCAATAAAACATTTATAATTTCCATTTAATTTACCATCTTTATAATATCCCTCTTCACATTTATTCCCATTATAATCATACGAAACAAACTTTCCTTGAGCTAAATCATTTTCATATTGTATAACCTCTCTTACCCGACAGTATATTTCACTTTTTTCATCAAAAATACTTATATTCTTTTCTCTAATCCATTCTCCTTGCTTCTTCCCATTTTCATCAACTTCCCATTTACGCAGTTCATGATAATAATCATCAAAATGATTTTCGGCATATAATTTGCCATTTATATATTTTTGAATTGCTCTTTTTTCACCATCTGTATCGTATATTACCCATTCTCCATCTTTCATATTATCTATATAGCTTCCTTCACTTTCTTCATATCTATCATGTTCTACCCATTTTCCTTGTTTTCTTCCATATTCATCTTTAAAATTTATTTTTTCTGTCAATAAATTTATTTGATTATATTTATTTACCACTATGTCTATAATATTTTCTTTACTTTCACCCATAATTTTTTCCAATACTTCCAGCTTTTTTTCTGTTTCTTTTTTTAAAAGTAATCCTGTTTTTTTATTTGAATTAAAATCTATTTCTTTTAACATTTCGTATATATTCTCTGAAATTTTATCTGTTATTTTTTCTATTAAAAATTCATAATTTATCTCTTTCTCATTTCTTTCTTCCTCATTTTTATTTTTTATAACTGCAATAAACTCTCCTTCTTTTGTAAATAAAATTTCATCTCCTATTATTCTGTCATTATCATAAATTCTTTCTTTATATCTTCCATCTGGATATATGTATTTTGATTTTCCATGTACAGCATCATTAACATAAATTATATGTTCTTCACAATAATTCATAAACTTTCTTATAGCTGTACCATTTTTAGTTCCATTTCTATAATATCTTTCTTCCAGCCCTCCATTTTTCCATATATATAATGAACTTCCTTCTCTTACTCCATTTTTATAATTACATTTTTCCATATTTCCTGAAATATAATTATATATAACTTCTCCTTCTAACATTTCCTCTTTGCAGTATCCTCTTGTACATCCTCTTTCTCTATTCCAAATTACTATATTACCATTTCTTAATCCATTTTTATAATATCCCCACTCTCCAAATCCTGTTGTTTCATCTGATAAATTATCAAAATATCCAAACATACATAATCCACTATAATTTCCTTTTCTTCTTTCTGAAATACTGTTTAACTTATAGCATTTCATAATTTCTTTTCCTACTTTAATTTCTTTCATCTTCTTTTCTCCTTTTTTTAATAATATTTATATTCAAAAAAAACAAAAACGACGCAGAAAACTGCGCCGCCTTTATTTTTATTAAATATTAAATTACATAAATTTTACGAATAATGGAACTAATACTAGAGAAACTATAGTCATTAGTTTGATTAAGATGTTAAGAGCTGGTCCAGATGTATCTTTGAATGGGTCTCCTACTGTATCCCCAACAACTGCAGCCTTATGTCTGTCAGAACCTTTACCGTCACCTTTGTATCCACCTTCGATTTGTTTCTTACCGTTATCCCAAGCTCCTCCAGCGTTTGCCATCATGATAGCCATTAAGATACCAGTAACAAGAGAACCTGCTAAAAGTCCTCCAAGAGCTTCAACTGACCATAATCCAACAACTACTGGAGCAACGATTGCTAGTAATCCAGGAACGATCATTTGTTTTAATGAAGAGTGAGTTGAAATTTCAACACATTTTTTATAGTCAGGTTTAACTTTTCTTTCCATAATTCCAGGCATTTCTCTGAACTGTCTTCTAACTTCTTCAACCATTTCCATAGCTGCTTTACCAACTGCTGTCATAGTTAATGCAGAGAATAAGAATGTTAACATACCTCCGATAAATAATCCAACGATTACATCTGGGTTAGTAACGTCTATTCTTAATTCGTCAGCTGTTAAGTTATTAACTGCTTCTCTGTATGATGCGAATAGAGATAATGCTGTAAGAGCTGCAGAACCAACTGCAAATCCTTTACCAACTGCTGCTGTTGAGTTTCCAACTGCGTCTAGTTTGTCTGTACATTCTCTAACTTCGTGAGGAAGATCTGACATTTCAGCGATTCCACCTGCGTTGTCTGCAACTGGTCCGTAAGCGTCAACTGCTACTACCATTCCAGTAGTTGCAAGCATTCCAACTGCAGCTATAGCGATTCCATATAATCCAGCTGATTTAAATGCTACTAAGATTGCACCAGAAATAACTACGATAGGAGCAACTGTTGATTCCATACCAACTGCTAATCCTTCGATAATTGCTGTTGCTGCTCCTGTTGAAGCTGCATCAGAAATTCTGTTAACTGCTGTTTTACCAGTATCTGTATAGATTCCTGTGAAGTAAGCAATTAAGATTCCTGCTACTAATCCTGCAACGATAGCTCCGAATACACCCATAGGCATTTGTAAGTATTTAACGATTCCAAAAGAAGCGATTATTGTTAAAACACCAGCGATTCTTGTTCCACCTTCTAATTTAGCGTGAACTTTTGTAGGATCATCTGTTTTAACTGTAACTGTTGCAATGATTGATGCAATGATTCCGAAAGCTGATAAAATAACTGGAGCTACTGCATATCCCATTACACCTGTTGCTTCATAAGATAAGAATCCTAATGTAACTGCTGCTATTATTGAACCAACATAAGATTCGAATAAGTCAGCACCCATTCCTGCAACGTCCCCAACGTTATCTCCAACGTTGTCAGCGATTGTAGCTGGGTTTCTTGGGTCATCTTCAGGAATTCCTGCTTCAACTTTACCAACTAGGTCAGCACCAACGTCAGCAGCTTTAGTATAGATTCCTCCACCAACTCTTGCAAATAGAGCTATTGAAGATGCTCCCATTCCAAATCCAGTGATGTCAGTAAATCCAACTGCGTCTTTTCCCATAAATAACATTAATAAAGAAAGCATTAACATACCTAATCCAACAACTGAAAGTCCCATTACTGCTCCACCGGCGAATGCTACGTCAAGAGCTTTTGCAAGTCCTCCCTCTTTAGCTGCGATAGATGTTCTTCCGTTTGCTTTAGTAGCTATTCTCATTCCGATGTTTCCAGCAAGAGCTGATGTTAAAGCTCCTAATACGAATGCGATTGCTGTGTTAACAGAAATGAATATTCCTAATGCTGCACCAACGATAATTACGAACCAGATAAGGATTTTGTATTCAGCAACAAGGAATGCCATTGCTCCTTCTCTGATAGCTTCTGTAATTTCAGCTACTTTTGGAATGTTAATTTCATAACTTTCCACTTTTTTAGAATAATAGAATGCAGCTGCTAGTGCAACAATACCTGCTACTATTCCAAGATACATGATTTGTTCCATTTTTATTTAACCCCCTAAATTTTTTTGTTCCTTAGTATTATATTAGTTTCTCCGTTTTATTTCAAGCATTTTCTTTTTTCCATTTAAAACTTTTTGTAGTTTTTATTACATTGTTCACGTCAACTATCAATACTTGAATATTTTCCTTTTCTGCAAAATTAAAAATTTCTTCTGTGTCCATATTAAAGAAAGCTGTGGAATACATATCTGCCAGAAAAGCTGAATCACATATAACCACTACAAGTTTTTTGTCTTTTACAGGATAACCTGTAGTTTTATCCATTATGTGATGATATTTCTGTCCGTTAATTTCTACGTAGGTTTGATAATCTCCTGATATCCCAAGAGCTTTTCCCTCTATTTCTGCTATTCCCAAAATTTTATTTGAAGTGCTTGGATCCTGTATTCCTATTTTCCAAGGAGTACCGTCAGCCTTTCCTCCAACTGTAGAAATACTCGATATAGAAGAAATAAATCCATATTTTATTCCCTCTTCAGCCAGAATTTTTTTACCCTCTTCCACCGCATATCCTTTAAGGAAAGAGCCTGTATCAATCTCTTTTACAGGCTTATTTATTTTTAACAGATTTCCTTCTAAAACAACTTTCTCAAAATCAACATACTTTAAAGTTTCCTTTAGTTCTGCTTCACTGGGAATATTCTCTCTTCCATCTGAAAAAAATCCCCATGTTTCTAAAAGAGGAGATACAGTTATATCATATTTTCCATGACTTAACTCATATACTCTTCTCACTTCATTAAAAAGCATTACCCCTTCAGAATCAAGAACAGCCTCTTTATTTTCGGAATTATTTAAATTGTAGATTATTGAACCTTTTGTTTTGCTGTTATATTTTGAATCTATCTCTGCTATTTTATCAAAAGCTTTATCCATAGCAGATTTTGCAGTTTTTTCATTTTCTGAATAAACTATTATCTGAATGTATGTTCCAAAAAGAAATCTGTCCTCTGTAAATCTTTTTTCTGCTGTCCCGCTGATTTCTTTCTGACCGCATCCAAACATCGTTAACAGTATCAAAATCAAAAATATGATTTTTTTCATATTCATAATTTCATTCCTACTTAACTACTGGTGTATCTTCTTCATTAGTATAAGTTAATTTTCCTTCTACTATTTCTTTAAAAACTCTTTTTACTAAAGTATCTTTTTTATTTACTTTTACTAAAAGAGGCGATCCGCTTACAAGTTCTCTTACTCTTTTTCCTGAAGTTATAGTAAGAATATATTTATTTGGTATTTTTTCTAAAAGAGCATCATAAGTAATATCTTGTTTCATAATTCCTCCTAATTTTTACTGTTTATTATATTAATTAATTGTTCACAAGAATTTTCCACTGTATAGTTTACTATTGAAGTGTCGTATAGGTTTTCATATTCAAGTTCTTTCAAAGAGTTTTTTAATCTAAGCTGTATAGTTTCTTCACTATCAGTTTTTCTTCCTCTTAATCTTTTTTCCAAATCGTCCATTGTTGGAGTCTTAAAGAATATTAGATTTGCATCTGGATATTGTTCTTTAACCTGAAGTCCTCCCTGCACATCTATTTCAAGAATAACATTTTCCCCGGCTGCCAATCGAGATTCCACTTCTGCTTTTAAAGTTCCATAATAATTTTCATGTACTTTTGCATGTTCTAAAAATTCACCGTTTCTTAATTTTTCTTCAAATTGTGGAATTGTAAGAAAATAGTAATCTTTTCCATCCACTTCTCCTTCACGAGGTTTTCTAGTAGTTGCTGAAGTAGCTAAGTTAATATTTAACATCTTCCTGACAAGCCTGCAGATTGTTGACTTCCCTGCACCGCTAGGTCCTGAAACTACAAATAAGTTTCCCTTTTTCATAATTTCCTTTCTCCTTTAATTTAAGTCTGTCAAAGTTATTTACCGTTTCCAGAATAATTACTCTATATTCATTGCCTGTTCTCTTATTTTTTCTATCTCATTCTTGCATTCAACAACAAGTTTTGATATTTCATAAGAATTTGATTTTACTCCTGAAGTATTAAGCTCTCTGAACATCTCTTGAAGTATAAAATCTATTTTTTTCCCAACTGTAGAGCTGTCTGAATCAAGCTCTATTTTAAGCTGTTTTAAATGGCTTTCAAGTCTTGATATCTCTTCTGAAATATCACTTTTATCTGTAAACAAAAGTATTTCTTTCAAAATATCCTCTTCTTTAAACTCTATTTCTCCTCTTATAGAATCCAGTCTTTTTATAAGTTTATCCTTATAAATTTTTACAACTTCTTCTTTGTGAGATTTTATTATCTCAACTCTTTCTTCTATAAAGGCTACTCTTTCTTTGAAGTATTCTCTCAGTCTTTCTCCCTCTTCCATTTTAAACTTTATAAAATCTTTCAGCATTTCATCAAGTTTTTCTGTAAGAATTACTTCATAACCATCTGTATCATTTTCTTTCTTCTTTATTACATTTAAGTTTCTTACCAGATAATCCATCTTATTAGTAAATGTATTTCCCAGTTTTTCTTCCATTTCATTTAAAAGATTAAGATATGCTTTACATATATTTTCATCATATTCAAACATATTCTCATTTTCTCTTTTATCTTCAAAATCTATTTTTAAATCAACGCTTCCTCTTGTAACAACTTCTCCCACTTGTGTTCTTATTTTATTTTCTAAAAAATTAAGTACACTTGGAAGTTTTATTTTCAGATTAAGACTTTTGTTGTTTACGCTCTTAATCTCCATTCCTATCTGAAAGTTTTCATCTTGATAAGAAAGCTTTGAATAACCTGTCATACTTCTCATGGGTTAACTCCTTATTATTGAGATGACAAAATAGGCGACAAGGAAGTCGCCTATTTTATTTTAAATTACTGCTCTTCTTTAACCTCTGCAGGTGCTACATTTCTGTATTCAACATATCCTGTTCCTGCTGGTATCTTCTTACCTATAATTACGTTTTCTTTCAGACCTTCTAAGTAGTCTTCTTTACCTTCTATTGCAGCATTTGAAAGAACTTTTGTTGTTTCTTGGAATGAAGCTGCTGAAATAAAGCTTTCTGTGTTAACAGCTGCTTTTGTAATACCTTGGATTACTGGTTCGTATTCAACAAGTTTCTTACCTTTAGCTTTTAATTCTTCATTTTCAAGATCAACTATTCTCTTTTCAACTACTTCATCTTCTAATAATAAAGATGATCCAGAGTTAGTAATTCTTACTTTCTTGAACATCTGTTTAACTATAATCTCAATGTGCTTATCGTTTACAGTAACTCCTTGATCTCTATACACTTGTTGTACTGACTCAAGTATAAACTGTTCTGCTGCTACAAGTCCTTTGATGTTTAATACGTCAAATGGAGAAATAGCTCCTTCTGTAATTTTATCTCCGGATTTAATAAGCATACCATCTGTTACCACTAAGTGATCTCCTACAGAAACTAAATATTCTCTGAATATATCAGGGTCTTTTTCATTTCTGATGATGATTACTCTCATACCTTTTCTCTTCTTAGCAGTAATTTCAACTTTACCGTCTATTTCTGTTAATAATGCTTTACCTTTAGGGTTTCTTGCCTCAAATAATTCTTGGACTCTTGGAAGACCTCCAGTGATGTCTTTTGTTCCTTCTCCTTCTTTTATCAATTTAGCAAGAATTTGTCCTTTAGTTACTTTTTCCCCTTCTTTAACCATTAAGTAAGCTCCAAATGGAATTGGGTAACTTGCTTTTTGGTTACGATCTTTATCATAAATGATAAGTCTTGGGTTGGCATCTCCAGATTCTACTGGTTTTACTGCAAGATATTCAGTAACTCCGTATTTTTCATCATAGTTAGCTTTAATATAGATTTCTTTGAATGCAACTGTTCCATCTTGGTCACAAATAATTGGCACATGGTATGGGTCAATATCTGCTAAGATGTGTCCAGCTTCTACTACTTCTCCCTCTTTTACTCTTAAGATAGCTCCTGAAGGAATTTCGTGGTCATAGTTACCAATAGAAATTTTAGCTGACTGACTTACTACTATTTCATCTTTTGTTTCTTCATTAATTAATATTTTTATATCTTTAAATTGAAGTTTACCGCTGACCTCTGCTTTTTTAGTTGTAGCAGATGCTGTTGCCATGGCAACTCCTCCAGTATGGAACGTTCTCATTGTAAGCTGTGTACCTGGTTCTCCGATTGATTGAGCTGCAATAACTCCAACTGCTTCCCCAAGTAATACTTCTTTGTGGTTTGAAAGGTCCATACCGTAACATTTCTTACATACTCCTTTTTCAAGGGCACAAGTAAGAGGTGTTCTGATTTTTACTTTCTTAATATCTAATTCTTCAATTTTCTTAATTAATTCTTTTCCGATTAGAGTATTTCTAGGAGCGATTACTTCTCCGTCAACTATTAAGTCTTCTGCTAATACTCTTCCGTTTATTCTTTCTGCTAATGTTTCGATTACGTTTCCGTCAGATACTAGTTCTGCAACTTCGATTCCTTCGTGTGTTCCGCAGTCTTCTGCATTAACTATAACTTCGTGAGAGATATCAACAAGTCTTCTTGTTAAGTATCCTGAATCGGCAGTTCTTAGTGCTGTATCTGCCAGTCCTTTTCTAGCTCCGTGAGATGACATAAAGAACTCTAATACTGTCAGTCCTTCACGGAAGTTGGCTTTAATAGGCACCTCGATGATTCTACCTCTTGTATCGGCCATGTTACCCCTCATGGCAGCAAGCTGTCTCATCTGTTGGATAGATCCTCTGGCTCCAGAGTTCGCCATCATGTATACTGGGTTGAATTCATCAAGTCCGTTCATCATTGCGTCTGTTACAGCTGCTGTTGCTTTTGACCAAACAGCGATTGTTCTTCTGTATCTTTCCTCATTGATGATATGTCCTGCTTTATATTCTTCTTCTATTTGTAATACTTCTTTATCAGCATTTTCTAGAATTTCTTTTTTGCTTTCAGGAATTTCAAGGTCTTCTATACCAACTGATACTCCTGCAAATGTAGAGTAGTGGTATCCGAAGTTTTTAAGTTTATCTATAATTTCAACTGCTTTTACGAATCCGAATTTCTCATATAACTCTCCTATTAATTTCTTAAGAGGTCCTTTACCATAAGTCATATGATAGTTTCTTATCTCTTCTGGAAGCAGTTCAGCAAATAGAATTCTTCCTGGAGTAGTAGTTACTGTTTCATTTTTAATTCTTACATTAATTATACTGTGAGTGTCCACAACTCCGTTTTGGTAAGCTGTTAAAACCTGCTCTTTATTAGAGAATAATTTTCCTTCTCCTTTACATCCGGCTCTGTCTTTAGTCATATAGAAACATCCCATAACCATGTCTTGTCCTGGAATAGCTATTGGCTGTCCGTTAGATGGAGAAATGATATTGTTAGGTGCTAACATTAGAAGTTTTGCTTCCATTATAGCTTCTGGTGATAATACTAAGTGAACTGCCATTTGGTCCCCGTCAAAGTCAGCATTGAATGCAGAACATACTAATGGGTGAAGTCTGATAGCTTTTCCTTCGATTAACACTGGTTCAAAAGCCTGGATTGAAAGTCTGTGAAGAGTCGGAGCTCTGTTAAGTAATACTGGATGATCTTTAATTACATCTTCTATTACATCCCAAACTTTGTCATCTGCTTCTTCAACTAATTTCTTAGCTGTTTTTATATTTGTTGCAAGTTCTCTTTTTACAAGTTCTCTCATGATAAATGGCTTGTAAAGCTCAAGAGCCATTTTCTTAGGAATTCCGCATTGGTTCATTTTTAATGATGGACCAACAACGATAACTGATCTGGCAGAGTAGTCAACCCTTTTACCAAGAAGGTTTTGTCTGAATCTTCCTTGTTTTCCTTTTAACATATCAGATAAAGATTTTAATTCTCTGTTATTTTGAGCAACAACAGGTTTTCCTCTTCTTCCGTTATCTATTAATGCGTCTACAGCTTCCTGTAACATTCTTTTTTCGTTTTTAACAACGATTTCAGGAGCTTTTATTTCTAATAATTTTTTAAGTCTGTTATTTCTGTTAATAACTCTTCTGTATAAATCGTTTAAGTCAGAAGTAGCAAATCTTCCTCCGTCTAATTGAACCATTGGTCTTAAATCAGCAGGAATTACTGGAACGTTTTTAAGAATCATCCAGCTTGGTTTGTTGTTAGATTCCATAAAGTCTCTAACTATTTTTAATCTTTTAGCTACTTTCTTTCTCTTTTGACTTGAATTTACATCGTCTAATTCTTTTTCAAGTTCATCTCTTAATGCTGGAAGATCTAAGTCATCAAGTAATCTTAAGATTGCCTCTGCTCCCATTTTTGCATCAAATGAATTTCCATACATTTGTTTAAATAACTTGTATTCTTTTTCATTTAATATTTTTCCAACAGGAAGAGTATCTTCGTTGCTTTCTATTACTACGTATCTTGCAAAGTATAAAACTGATTCAAGTTCTTTAGGAGATATTCCAAGAACTAGAGCCATTTTATTAGGTGTTCCTTTAGAATACCATATATGAGATACTGGGGCAGCTAAAGCTATATGCCCCATTCTCTCTCTTCTTACTTTAGATTTAGTTACTTCTACTCCACATTTTTCGCAGACTAAACCTTTATATCTCATTCTTTTATATTTTCCACAAGCACATTCCCAGTCTTTGCTTGGCCCGAATATTCTTTCGCAGAATAATCCGTCCATCTCAGGATTTAATGTTCTGTAGTTTATTGTTTCCGGTTTTGTAACTTCTCCGTGTGACCACTCATATATTTTTTCAGGTGAAGCAAGTTTTATTCTTATTTTTTCAAAACTTTTTATTCCCATATTAAATGTAAAGCCTCCTTAATCGAGATAAAGTTTTTACACTTTATGATATAAAATAAATACACTCTTTATGACGCTGATTATTCTTTTTCAAGCATTGATGATAATGAAAATTCTGTAATAGTTTCTTCTTTACTTAAATCCTCATCAACATTAATTAAGTTTCCTTCTTTATCAAATAATTCTACATCCAGTGCTATTGCTTGGAACTCTTTTAATAAAACTTTGAAAGATTCTGGAAGATCTGCCTCCGGCATATCCTCACCTTTTACTATAGCTTCATATGTCTTAGTTCTTCCGTTAATATCGTCAGATTTTACTGTTAACATTTCTTGCAGTATGTTTGATGCTCCATAAGCTTCAAGTGCCCAAACTTCCATTTCTCCCAATCTTTGTCCTCCAAATTGAGCTTTTCCTCCTAGAGGCTGTTGAGTAACAAGTGAATAAGGACCTATTGCTCTTGCGTGCATTTTGTCTTCTACAAGGTGGTGTAGTTTTAACATATACATTATACCAACTGTTACTGGGTTATCAAATTTTTCTCCAGTTCTTCCGTCATATAATGTTACTTTACCGCTTCTTGGATATCCTGATTTTTCTAAGAAGTCTTTAACTTCATCTTCAGATGCTCCATCGAATACCGGTGTAGCTATATATCTTTCATCTTTGTTTGGAATTTTTTGAAGAGCAAGTCCTAAGTGAACCTCAAGTACCTGTCCGATGTTCATACGTGAAGGCACTCCCAGTGGGTTAAGTACAACGTCTAAGTGTGTACCATCAGCTAAGAACGGCATATCTTCAGCTGGTAAAACTCTTGAAACAACCCCTTTGTTTCCATGACGTCCAGACATTTTGTCTCCAACTGTTATTTTTCTCTTCTCAGCAACAAATATTCTTATTGCTTTATTAACTCCAGCTTTTAAATCGTCTCCATTTTCTCTTGATAACTCAAGAACTTCAACAACTGTTCCTTTTGAACCGTGAGGCATTCTTAATGATGTATCTCTAACATCTCTTGCTTTTTCTCCGAATATTGCTCTTAATAGTTTTTCTTCTGCAGGAGGTTCTGTTTCTCCTTTAGGAGCTGTTTTTCCTACTAAGATATCTCCAGCCTCAACTTCTGCTCCAATTACTATAACTCCGTTTGCATCTAAGTTTCTTAAAGCTTCTTCAGATACGTTTGGAATTTCTCTTGTGATCTCTTCATCACCAAGTTTAGTATTTCTTGCTTCAATTTCATATTCTTCAATATGGATAGATGTAAATACATCATCTTTTCTTAATCTGTCAGATATTAAAATCGCGTCCTCGTAGTTATATCCTTCCCAAGGCATGAATGCCATAAGAATATTTCTTCCAAGAGATAAATCTCCGCCTTTTGTAGCAGGACCGTCAGCGATTACATCACCTTTCTTAACTCTGTCTCCAAGATCAGCAATTGGTTTCTGGTGTAAACACATTGCTTGGTTAGAACGTTCGTAGTTAAGTAATCTGTAAGTATACTCTTTTCCGTCGTCCCCTTCTATTTTAACTTTGCTTGCATCTACATAAGTCACTACTCCGTCAACTTCAGAAATAACAACTGCTCCTGAGTCAACTGCAACTTTTCTTTCTATTCCTGTTCCAACATAAGGAGCTTCTGTTCTTAATAAAGGTACAGCCTGTCTCTGCATGTTAGATCCCATAAGTGCACGGTTGGCGTCGTCGTGCTCTAAGAATGGAATAAGTCCTGCAGATACTGAAACAACCTGTTTAGGAGAAACATCAAGATAATCTACTTTTTCACCTGATATTTGAACGATTTCATGTCCAAATCTACAAGTAACCTCTCCTAAAAGCTCTCCGTTTTCACCAATTTTAGTATCCGCTTGGGCAATGAATAATCCATCTTCTTCATCAGATGCTAAATAATCTACTTTATCAAATTTAGCTATTCCGTTTTCTATTTTTACATATGGAGTTTCTATAAATCCATATTTGTTAACTTTTGCATATGTAGCAAGTGAACCGATAAGTCCAATGTTTGGTCCCTCTGGTGTTTCTATTGGACAAACTCTTCCGTAGTGAGAGTCGTGAACGTCTCTAACCTCGAATCCTGCTCTTTCTCTTGAAAGTCCTCCAGGTCCAAGTGCAGAAATTCTTCTTTTGTGAGTAAGTTCTGCCAGTGGATTAGATTGGTCCATGAATTGTGATAACTGTCCTGATCCAAAGAAGTCAAGGATTAAAGCATTTAATGGTCTTGTGTTCAGTAAAGATTGAGATGATAAAGCTTCTGAATCTTGAATTGTCATCTTTTCTTTTACCATTTTTCCCATTTTTGCTAAACCTGTTCTGATCTGCATTAAAAGAAGTTCTCCAACTCCTCTTATTCTTCTGTTGCATAAATTGTCTATGTCATCAGTATGTCCTTCTCCATTGTAAAGGTCCATAATCATTTCCATAGTTCTTACAATGTCTTCTTTAGTTAAAAGAATTTGTGTTTCAGGAATATCAAGTCCTAATCTTTTATTTAATTTATATCTTCCAACCGGCTCAAGATCATATCTTTGAGGATTGAAGAACATTTGTCTTATAAGTGATTTAGCAGAATCTATAGTTACAAGATCTCCTGGTCTAAGCTTTTTAAATACTTCTGTTACTGCCTCTTCTTTAGTTGCTGTAGAGTCATTTAAAATAGTATTAGCTAAAATTTTCTCTTCTGGTTTTACTTCCCAGTAAGTAATTTCCATTATTTTTTTATCTATAATTTTACTGATTAATTCATCACTGATTACAGTTGATGCTTCTCCGATAAATTCTCCGCTCTCTTCATCAACTATATCTTCTTTTAGGAAGCTTCCTTCCATTTTTACTTTTAATTCATCAAGTATATCCTGCTTGCTTGTATATTTCTCATAGAAAGTCGATAAATCTAATTTTTTTATTTCTAAAAACTCATCCATGATGTCTTCGTTTGTATCAAAGAAATCAATAGCTTTTAAAAATACTGTAGCTAATACTTTTTTCTTTCTGTCGATTTTAACATTTAAAAAGTCATTTTTATCAGTTTCAAACTCAAGCCAAGTTCCTTTATATGGAATAATTTTTCCAACAAAAAGGTCTTTACCTATTTGAAGGTTTACTTCTTTGTCAAATGATACACCTGGTGATCTGTGTAATTGTGATACAACTACTCTTTCAGCACCGTTGATTATGAAAGTTCCTCTTGGAGTCATTAAAGGAACTTCTCCAAAATAAACTAAACTTTCCTGTATTTCATTTCCGCTCTTTTTATTTGTTAATCTCAATCTCACTTTTAATGAAGCAGAGTATGTTTTTCCTCTTTTCTTACATTCTAATTCGTCATTTAGAGGCTTTTCAGCTTCATGCAGTTCATACGCGATATATTCCAGCTTAATATCTCCATTAGAAGACTCTATTGGAAATATTTCTCTAAATGCAGATTCTAAACCTTTATCTTCTCTTGATAATGGATTCTTATTTGCTTGAATAAAATCTTCGTAAGAATTTAATTGAAATTCAAGGAAGTGAGGCATTTCTCCTCTTTCTTTGATTTTTCCAAAATTTAATCTTTCAACGAGTTTCCCCATTTACTCACACCCCTTCAATTTTTATTGTGTCAATACTTAACCTATTGAAAGCAACATATTTTATTATATATTAATTTCAAGAGATTAAGTATTAACTAAGTAAAAAATTAGATATAAAACTCAACACTCTATAACATGATTAAAATAGGCACTCAGTTTGAGTGCCTATTGTTTTGTTTATTCAGTACAATTTTTTGTATTAGAAATAAAACTATTTAACTTCTACTGTTGCTCCAGCAGCTTCTAATTTAGCTTTTATTTCAGCAGCTTCTTCTTTAGAAGCTCCTTCTTTAATAACTCCACCGTTGTCAGCTAATTCTTTAGCTTCTTTTAATCCTAATCCAGTGATTCCTCTGATTTCTTTAATAACTCCGATTTTTTTGTCTCCAGCGTTTGTTAATACAACGTCGAATTCAGTTTTCTCCTCAACTTCAGCTGCTGCTGGTCCTGCTGCTACTGCAACTGGTGCTGCTGCTGTTACTCCAAAGTGCTCTTCTAAAGCTGATACTAATTCTCTTAATTCTAAAACTGACATAGCTTCTAAGTCAGCGATAAATTGTTCTTTATTGAATGCCATTATTTTTTCCTCCTATAATTTTCGATAATATGATTTATAATTTTTTTATTTTTTTAATAATTATTCAGCTGCTGCTTCTTTTTTGTCAGCTACTGCAACTAAACCGTAAGCAAGTTTTCTTACTGGTCCTAACATTCCGTTTAACACCATAGATAGTAATTGTTCTCTTGAAGGTAAGCTTGCTAGTGCAACAACTTCAGCTTCACTAACTCTTTTACCTGTTAAAAGTCCACCTTTGATGTTGAATATTTTTGCTTTAGCATTAGCTTTAGAAACTTCGTTCATAACCTTAGCTGGTGCTACAACATCATCATATCCGAATGCGAATGCTGTTGTTCCTTCTAAGATATCGTCAAATGATTCCTCAACTCCTGCTTCTTTAAGTGCTATTTTGAATAATCTGTTTTTAGCAACTAAGTATTCACCACCAGATTCTCTTAAAGATTTTCTTAATTGAGTTTCTGATTTAACGTTAATACCTTGATAGTCAACTAAAACGATAGATTGAGCTCTTTTAATTCTTTCTGCTAATTCTGCTACTGCTTGAACTTTTGCTTGATTTGCCATTTTTACGATTCCACCTCCTCTTTATTTAAAATTACCTCCGTACCATTTTTGAAGTGGAACGGAGGTCATAAACTCTTCTGAGGTCAACGAACTTCTCTGTCCAACCTCGGTAGGATTTATGGCTTTCGCCACCCACTGTCTTTAGTTTGGATCTATATAAAATTTCTTATCCAACTTGATTTAATTACGCACCAATTTCTTTAGCAACTAATAATGGATCGATTTTTACTCCTGGTCCCATTGTTAAAGAAACAGCAACAGTTCTTAAATATTGTCCTTTTGCATCTGCAGGTTTTAATCTGATGATTTCTCCCATGAATGCTTTAAAGTTTTCGTAAACTTTCTCGTCATCAAAATCAGCTTTACCGATTGGTACGTGAATTGATCCTAATTTGTCTACTCTGAATGCTAATTTACCTTTTTTGAATTCAGATACAGCTGCTGCAATGTTTGGAGTAACTGTTCCTGATTTAGGGTTAGGCATTAAACCTTTAGTTCCTAATATTTTTCCTAATCTTCCTAATTTAGGCATCATGTCTGGAGTAGCGATTACGATATCAAAATCTAACCAACCTTGTTGGATTTTTTCGATATACTCTTCAGCTCCAGCATAATCTGCTCCAGCTTCTAAAGCTTTGTTTATATTTTCACCTTGAGTGATTGCTAATATTTTTACAGATTTTCCAGTTCCGTGTGGTAATACAACTGTTCCTCTGATTTGTTGGCTAGCGTGTCTTGGGTCAACACCAAGTCTTAAAGCTACCTCTATAGTTTCTAAGAACTTAGCAGTTCTTGTTTTCTTTATTAATTCTAATGCTTCTTTAACTTCATATAATTTTGTTGTATCAACTAACTTAGCTACTTCTAAGTATTTTTTTCCTCTATGTTTTGCCATTTTAAAAATTTCCTCCTTTTGTGGTCACTGGATTTCTCCTACCACTTAATATATCCGACAAAGATTAGATCTGTAATTAATCTTCTATTTTTATTCCCATAGATCTTGCAGATCCTGCTATTATAGACATTGCTGCTTCTATTGATCCAGCGTTTAAATCTGGCATTTTTGTTTCAGCAATTTCTTTTAATTTTTCTTTAGTGATAGTTCCTGCAACTTGTTTTTTAGAGTTTCCAGCTCCAGATTGTACTCCAGCAGCTTTCTTTAATAAATCTGATGCAGGTGGAGTTTTCATTATAAATGTGAATGATCTGTCGTTGTAAACAGAAATTTCAACTGGAATAATCCATCCTGATTTATCTTGAGTTTTTGCATTGAATGCTTTACAGAACTCCATAATGTTAACACCGTGTTGTCCAAGAGCTGGTCCAACTGGTGGTGCAGGGTTAGCTTTTCCTGCTGGTAATTGTAATTTAATTATTTTAATAACTTCTTTTGCCATTTTTTAAATTTCCTCCTTATGTGGTACTAGTGATTTATCTCCCACTGATTAGAACAGAACTAATCTTTTTCTACATCCGTAATGTTTACTTCTACAGGAGTCATTCTTCCGAACATCTCCACCATTACTTTTACTTTTCTATTTTCTAAATTAATTTCAGCAACTTTCCCCTGCTGACCTGCAAATCCACCTTGAAGCAGAGTCACATAATCCCCTTCAGCAAAGTCTACTGCTATTAATTCTGCATCTTCATTTTCACTGTTTTCAATGCTGTAACCAATTACTCTGAAAATGTTCTTAACTTCTTCCTCTTCCATAGGAATCGGATCTGAACCAACACCTACAAACCCTGTTACTCCATTTGTATTTCTTACTACATACCAAGCATCAGAATCTACACTGTAGTTAATTCCATCTTCACTTTCTTCTCTAGTTGCATACATTTCCAACATTACGTATCCAGGGAATAATTTTCTGCTGATGGTTTTTTTCTTACCTCTTCTTAGCTCAACTGATTGTTCTTCTGGTACTAACACTTTGGTAACTATTGTATTCATACCCAGAGCTTCCAATTTTTGCTCTAAATCAGTTTTTACTTTTTTTTCATACCCTGAATATGTATGTATCATAAACCATTTTTTTTCTAAAACTGTTTTCATTATTATTGTCCTCCAAACAGAGATACAAGTATCTTTAAAAGTCTTAAAGCAACTATATCAAAAACCCCTAAATATATGCTCAATGCAACACTCATCGCTATAACCCACACAGTTGCATGTACAACCTGCTTTCTTCTAGGCCATTCAACTTTTGAGTATTCCATTTTTACATCTCTAAACAATTTCATAGTTTAATCCACCTTTTATTAGTATCCATAAAAAATGGCAGGTCAAGAGGGACTCGAACCCCCAACCCTCGGTTTTGGAGACCG